>SDBT01000121.1_pt1 | contig 100250 bp, 165 predicted proteins | sample 2277101 | NCBI WGS metagenome assembly SDBT01 (sample SAMN10404973, study PRJNA504765) | marine sediment metagenome | isolation source: marine sediment core GS10_PC15, 103 cmbsf | place: Arctic Ocean: Southern Knipovich Ridge | collected 2010
CGACCACACTCAGTACGTTCTGGTAGATGGCACGCGAGACTTCACTGGCAACGTTACCGGCAACGTCACACTTAACAGTGGCACCGTCACGCTCAACACTGGCAACATCACTCTCACCAGTGGTGGCATCACGATAGGTGGAGTCAGCGTTACCAGCGACCACGGCTCGCTTGGTGGACTCGCCGACGACGACCACACTCAGTACGTTTTGGTAGATGGCACGCGAGACTTCACTGGCAACGTCGCTGTCCAGGGTGTTGTGAACGCGCAGGCTTATGACACCGGCAACTACAGAATCGACGAGACAAGCTCCAGGCTGCAACTCATGAATCAACTGGATTCAGGGGACTCCCACTTTGACTTCATGCCGGACAAAAACGGAGGCGACGGAGAAGACGACACCTTCCTGTACATCTGGGCAACCGGAGGCGTCAGCACTGAGTATTTGAAGCTCGGCTACGAGTCTGATTTGTCTCCTCAGCGATATGTGTTCGAGACTTTTGCTATTAGCGGCGGTGCGCATCATCCAATCTACTTCGGGCATTCTGACTCGGCTGTGATGACCCTCAACTCGAATGGCCTCAACATCCTTAACGGATCAGAGATCACGTTCAACCCTGGCGGTATCGCCACCACAGTCAAGGACATTGCTGCTCAACAGTGGAACTCCACACAGAGTGGCACGATGAAGATTCGTATGGGTTGGACCGCCACGAATGTACTAGGTCACACGGTTATTCGCGGTTTCAACTATACTGGCAGCTACCCCGGAGTATGGGAACTTCACTTCGGTGGTTACGACGTTGTATCCGGTCCCACATGGTTCGCCCAAGGCTGCACCGTGCTTGGAAACCCACCGTTCCAGTCAGTTCGGTGTGGATTTGAGTCCAACTACCCCGTGCTCCTGCTTGGCTTGGATGGTCAGGCAGCGGGCGAGACCGTCACGGTATGGAACTACCCTTGGGCAGAGATTGAGAGTGTCACCGCACCTGATAATTTTGGAGGGACCGACATCCCTGAGACCGGCCCGAGTTGGACATTCGACATCTCCAACGATGAAGCCACGGATTGGCCGAGCATCACGGGAAAAGTAGATTGCCCGATGCACATTGCCCCTGGGATGGAGATAGTAGACAACGGCGATGGCAGCGTCAACTGGGAGTTGAGTGGCAATAGTCTCGTTATCAATGGCGCCAACGTCGCCAAAATACTCAATGAAGACAAGACCATCTATCTGCGGACGACCGGCGATGACTCGAACGGTGGCTACTCAAGTGGTGATGCTTTCTTGACGCCAGAACGGGCAATAACCGAGTTGCATCGCTGGATCGCTGAAGACTATGTGCTCACTGTCAATGTTGGTGAAGGAACATTCAGTTGCACGTCTTTTGATCCCGCATACGCCTACGGCGCCAGCACTGCCTGGACTGGCGACGTATCAGAGTACACAAGTCGAACAATTAACAATATAGATGGGTCGGCCACAGCCTTGATCACTGGCCTGGAGTATATTGACTTTGACATTAACCTTCCGGCGGCGTCGGGAGCAGCCGTTGGCCAGTTCATTCTTGTTAAGACCACTTCTGGGGGCACTAACCCAAATCTGGTCAAAGGCTGCCACGAGATTGTCACTTGGAACGGCACCACGAACATTGCCACTGTACGTTGTGTGCGGGCCGCCGGTGTAACTACGTTGCCGAGCGGAACGATCACAGCCGACACATTGACCTTAGTCAAGACTGTTTTCTACTTTAGTGCTACTAACGGCCTCGTTTCGACTGGTGGTCGCCACTGTGGCAATTGGGATTCGATGGTTTTCGAGGGCAGCACCTCTCGCACCGGTATCTGGGTATTAAATGGGGCCGCAATCACTCTTGGCGCAAACTTCGGCACCAGCAAGTGGAGTATCAACCTTAATTGTCAGAACGGCTCCAATGTGCAAGCAGACGACTCGATACACTCGTACTCGAACACGTACCTTGCGTCGGGAAGCAGCGGAGGATTTATGTCGCTTCGCTTCTCCATTCTAAGTGGGTGCCGAATCGCCGCTCTTCGAGTCTTCGAGGCCACCTCGGTAAACTTCCAGGACGGTGAGGTGTACTGCGGAGGTGCCTCTCTTAATGTTCAAGCTTTGAGAGGCGGTTACATCACTGCTATAGATAGTGTTGTCCAAGGTTGTACCCCCTCTGTCAGTGTCGCTTTCTACGTGACTTCCGGGGGCGGCATTGACTCGTCCGGCGCCTCCGACGACGCCGCGACATCTCGCGATCAAGAGGCCGCTCCTGGCGGCAACGGCTCTTACCACGTCTACTAGGAGATGCTGATGACTATCGCAACAATCGACAAGCTTAAACCACTTGTTATTTCGGCCCGCGCCGCGAGAACCTACCGTAATCTCGACGTGAAAGAAATCAGAATTGTTCGCAGTGGTGAGCAGTACGTTCTTCGAGCGACCTTTCTACCTCACGATCCTGATAGCAAAGAGAGCACGACGTCTCATCAAGTGACCTGGGAGGTTCGTGACCTCGCTACCTACCTTTCCGACAAGCCCGACTTGAGGGGTAAAATGAAAGACTTCGTCAAAGCCGTTGCTGCTCAAGCTCAGGCTGATCCTATAGCCGATAAGCCACAACCGAAATTACCCTCACAGCCTTAAAGGGACAGCACGATGGAACTAATGGATCTCGCGAAGGACTTTGGCCCTCTCGTTGGTATCGTGCTGTTCTTCATTTGGCGGGACTGGCGACGTGAGCAAAATCTCGTCGAACGAGTCCAGAAATTGGAAGACTACAACACTGAGATCCTTACAAACATTGTGAAGGAGCAGGCTATGGTTATCGCGACCAACACCGAGGTCATTAAGGCCAACACCGAGCAGATTCGGCTCAGCAATAGGATGTCGGCAAAGTAATATGGTCAGACCCAACTACAACCTGATTCGATTCATCCGGCGGGCCATCCGAATGATGAAGAAAGAGTATGGCAACCCGATCACTGTCTACAAGCTTGGAACGGTGGCCACTGACTACAATACCGGCGTGAAGACTGAGGTGCATACCTCCGTGTTCATCCGCCGCGCTGTTGTGCTCCCGGTCACGTTGACTCGGGACGTCATTCAGACGATCTCGATGATCTCGGCAAACAAGAAGATAGTGCAAGGTGGCACCTTCGATCCCGGCATGCGGAAGTTCCTCATCGATCGAACCGATGTGACGGCTGACTGGACGATCGTGAAGGACGACTGGATCGTCTACGACGGCAAGCGTTATGATGTAAAGTCCGTCGAGGAGTATGAGTACAAGACTGGCTGGGTAGTTGCAGCCAAGGAGATTGAAGGCGCCCCGGTTTATGAGGATCATCACCTCAAGACGAACGGGTATCTTCTCTCACTGACACAAACTGTTACGGCAGTCATAGTTTAACCGGAGGCAGACGACAATGGACAAGAACCTCGCGCGGTGGATCTTCCAGTCTCTTGCGTCACACTTCAAGAGTGTTGCCAATGGGATCTCTTTACTGTATTTTGTTGAAGGCATCGACGAGCGATCCAACGACACTATGCGGGAAAATCACGTTGAACTCCGAGTGTCCGGACCTGAACTGAAAGAGGTCAGTAAAGGCTACTACAATGTCAAGGTTATTGTGAACTTCCTGTTCATCAAGAATATGGATGAAGTCGGTGCGGACGCCTTCGATCTGATTCAGTGGACTGGCGTGTTTGCGGACGAGATGTTGCAGCCGATTCCGATCTACAAGAAAGGTGATGGTTTGGAGGACGATGGGGCGCTCATAGGGTGTCTCCAAGTACACAAAGGGCGAAATGAAGCAGTTCGAGTTTTCCATTTCGGACAACTTGACAAGGACGCCCGTATCAGGCAGTCCGAAATGGATGCCAAGTACGGCATGAACTATCAACCCTCATAAGGAGAAACCCAATGGCGCGAATTGAGATGCGCGACACGACCATCTATGTTCAGGATGGTCTTGCGGGAACGGGCAACCTTTCCGCGAACGGAACTTTGAACGACGTTACGCTCAACGTGAACACTGTCGTTCTCAACACGGTCAACACTGATCAGGTTCCCGTCGGTGCCCGACTGTACATTGACGGCGAGACGGCCAACACGATTCATACCGTGACGGCCCGCGTCCCAACGTCGGACACGACCAACTCGATCAACATTACCCCCATTCTGGGCGCGGGCTCCTACAACAGTGGCAACGCTGAGGGGTCTATCACGTTCATCAACCAGCGGATCGAAATCATGGTTGGTGAAGGTAACCTGACCTGGGCTGAGGCGAAAGAGTACGAGTACCTTCGCGAGCGCGGCGACCTCGACACGGTCAAGGAAGGCGACGAGCAGCCCGTCGAGATGTCGATGGAGTTCGTGTACGAGTACATCAAGACTCAATCTGGTCAGACCATCACCCCGGTCGACGCACTGAAGCAGCAAGGCGAAGCATCCGAATGGGTGTCGAGTTCGAGCGACTTGTGCGAACCTTACTGCGTTGATGTGCTTGCGAAGCACTGTGTCCCGTGCGGAACCGACGAGGACGAGGATGTCCTGTTTACCGACTTCCGTTACGAGTCACTGGACTATGATGTTGGCGAGGCCACGATCGCCGTGGGCGGCCGTTGCAACGTCAGTGAGCCGACCGTGACCCGGTCGACTGACGCCGAGTGCTAAATCTTTTGTCTAGCGGAGCGACCTTTGTCGCTCCGCTGGACACCTCATTTCCTTACACCTCAACTAGGAGACATAACTATGAGAATCAGCGGTATTGAAGTTACTGGCAGTGAAGCGTTGCTCGTCCTCCCCCGTGACAAAGGGGACATTCCAATCAAGGCGATCGCGGTCTCGATCACTGAAGAGTTCAACGAGAAGTGCCCCGCACCTGTTGCACCTATGCTCCAGACGAAAGATGGCAACAAGCCGGACCTCAAAGACAAGGATTTCAAGGTAGCAGTGTCGCGTCGTGACGACATGCGTTTCGCCCTGATGTGTATTCGATCCCTGGAGCCCAGCGACATTGAGTGGGGCGAAGTGAGCGTTGACGTGCCCTCGACGTGGCTCAAATGGAGGGAAGAGTTGATCGCTGAAGGACTCTCGGAAGTCGAGTGCAATCGAATCGTTGGCTTGGTTCTTGAAGCCAACGCTCTCGACGAATCCAAGATCAAAGCCGCACGCGAGAATTTTCTACTTGGTCAGGGGGAGTAGCTCGGAAAGTCCTCTGGCCACCACATCGAACGGCTGAGTACACGATTTGGTCTGCCTGCTTAGAGCTAGGAGTGAAACCACCAGGAGTGAAGGATCGGTGGGAGGGCATGGACGCCCTGATGCAGGCAAGAGTGATCGCGTTTCATCAGACCGCTGAGCACGTAAGATCCAAATCAGGGTTCCCGAGGCTCTAATGAAGTTCACGACCACCTTCTACGCAATGGACTTTAATGTCGCAGGATATACCAAGGTTCTCCTGAAATACCTGCGAAGAATCAATGAGAAGGCGGGGCAGGCTTGGATAAATGCTGCTGTCAATCAGACGCCTATCCCGACATGGTCAGGTGCTTCGCGAGCGACATTCTCGAAGCTGGCACAAGAACTCGGAACCTCGGCCCCCATTGGACCTATCAGAGCAGCAAAGGACAGAACGGCTCTTGGACGTTCCTCCTCTGCTGCGAGCGGAGTGATTGAATCGAAGACGGAAGTGGGCTTCGTGTACGAGACCAACCTCCGATACCTTGCTTACAACGAATACAATCTTGCCACGGCCGGCCCACCCCCCCAGCCGTTCAGCAACCGCGTGAGGTTCACACCTTACAATTTTCAATCGCGAGCCCAAGCCGCGTGGCTCAAAGTAGCCAACAAGGCTAAGCTGCCCAGCCCCTGGCGACACCTAAAGAAGAGGAAAATATAGTGCCTGAGATTAGTCAGAAACTTAGCTTTGATGCCCAACAGGCAATCGCGAATTTAAGCAGGTTGACCGCTTCCATTGCGGGCGCCAATAAGTCGATGGACAAAATGCAAAGCACTGCCAATGAAGGCGCAAAGTCGCTGGCCAAAATCACAGACGGTACGAAAAAGGCCTCAAAGGCCTCCGAAGAGTTCTCGGTCAGTTGGAAGACGATCGTCCGCGTCTTGCAGACTCAGCTTATTGTTCGTGGTCTCAACTCAGTCATCTCGGGCCTAAGAAACGCAATCGAGAACGCCCGCGAACTCGGGCTGGCGATCGAAGAAGTTCGGACAATTGATGCTGCCGGCCGAACCGCCGCAGACATCAGTGAGCAGGTGCTGGCGTTATCCGACGCTATCGGTCAGGCTCCGACCGACTTGGCGGAAGGTCTCTATCAGACCTTGTCGAATCAAGTTGTGGAGGCCGGCGAGTCGTTTGAGTTCATGGGTGAAGCCGCGAAGCTTGCCAAGGTGACGGCGTCCGAGACCGGCGACGCTGTAAACGCGCTGTCTTCGGTGATGAACTCTTACAACCTGGCCGCATCGGAAGCTGAGCACGTCTCCGGCACATTGTTCGCGACCGTCGAGCAGGGTCGTTTGCGACTGGGCGAGATCGCAAATGTCATTGGCCGTGTGACGCCACTCACCGCTCAGCTAGGTATTACTTGGGAGGAGACGGCTGCTGCAATTGCGACCATGACTCGGCAGGGTGTTCGTGCCGACACGGCGATCACTCAGTTGAGAGCCGTCGTCACTCGACTGCTGAAGCCGACCGCCGAGATGAGCGCGATCTTTAGGAAGTGGGGTGTCGATGACGGTCGTCAAGCCATCCTAACATTTGGAGGCCTGACAGGCGTCTTAAAGAAGCTGGCACAGGAAACTGGTGGAAGCTCACAAGAGATGTCTATACTGCTCCGAAACGTCCGAGCCATTGCGGGTGTGTTTGGCATCATGTCCAACGAAGGTAAGACCATGGAAGAGGTCATGGCAAATATCACGACGGCCACAACGGACGCCACTGAAGCTTGGACTGAGTTCGCTAAGTCTGATGCTCAACGTCTGACCGCTGAGATGCAGAAGTTCGATAACACATTGACTCGGATAGGCGCCGAAACCCTCCCCAGTGTCATAGGTCTGTTAGAATTCTTAAACGGAATGATGGAAACGGGCGGCCTAGTGATTAGGGGTGTGAGCGGGAACTGGAGTCTGGCAGAGCAGGCCGCTAAAGAGTACGCGAGGGCTGTGCGTGAGGGAGCAAAGGATGCTACCGCCTCCCAAAAAGCCTGGGCCAAGGCTTCGGAGGGTGCTTATGATGTCATCACCGAAGCGTCCCGACTCTATTACGCGGAAGTCAACAAGCTGGAGGACGCTCTGGCCGTCACACGCGACAACGCTATTACTAGTGCAACGGCTGTCCTTAAAAATGCTACTGATAGTCTAACTGATCTGTACAGTGACAACTTGAAGAAGATCGAACAGTTTGCAGGGCAGGCCGCCGGCAACGTGGAAAGCTCATTCCAGCGTATGGCCGACCTACGGAAAGAAGTCGACGATCGCATACTAGAACGCGATTTGGAGGGCGCCAAAAGTAATGTCAAGAAACTTGAAATTTTGGACGCCGCGTATCTGAGTTCCTTGGAAAAACGACGGGACGCCGCCGCCAAGATCAGCGCTGACCCGCAGACAATAAAAGATTTTAATGCCGCTACCGATGTCTCACTGGGTTTTTTAGATCGTAGATTGACACTGGCAAAAAAGATGGGGGCATCACTCAGGCAGCAAACTGCATATCGCAATGTTGGGATCAAACTCTTAAAGGAAGAGCACAAAGGCGAAGAACGATTTGCTTTGTTAGCCAAAAAATCTGAGCTTGCCACAAGAGAAGGGGGTAAGGCCTTTGCCGAAACTGAAGTTCGTGTGAAAGCAATCGGCGACCGGATGGATGAGATTCATGCAGACGGCGTTGTGACCCCAGAGGAGCACAAAGAGCTTGACACTCTTTTCGACGAGCTAGATAGGCTTAATACAAAAGCCAAAGAAGCCGCCAAAACTTTCCAAGATTTTGGTTTGGACATCGATTTCAGTTTAATGGTAGACGGTTTGACTGCCGCATTGAACCAGGCTCACAAGGACTGGGACGCCGAGTTGGCGATCGCCAACGCCGTGTTCTCTCAGGCTGTTATCTCGTTGCAGGTGTCTCTTGACCCGGGGGGTGCTCTCGCAGAATTTCAAAAACAAATCGGACAAGTCCAGCTTCCTGGTCAGCGCACCGCAGCCTTCGCTACAAGCGGCGACGAAGCAGCCCATAAGATGCTCAAGGATGATCTTGCCACGACCGCTAAAATCGCTATGATAAGAGATGACCTTAGAAAGCCGATGGCAAAGACCGGGGACATTATACGGAAAATGTCTCAAGACAATAGCAAGATTGCGGCGGATGGTTTGGCAGACCTAAAAACAATGAGAACCCGTTTCTCAATTGCGGTCGGCATAGACGGTGTACTCGGAAAAAGCGTGGCCACCACGGCAGATGAGGTAGCAAAAATGAGAGAGTTGCTGACCGTTCGTCGTGGCTTCTTGACTACCCTACAACAGGAAGGAGCCCTCGAAGACGGCGCAATTGAGAAAGCAGGGAAAAAGGCCCAAACTGCCTTTGCCGCCAACCTAATCACTAAAGACCAACTCAGCATTCTCGAACAGATAGATCAGCAGCTTTCAGGTCAGGCTAATCGCACCCAGAAAATTATTGACCTAGAAAAAGGGCGGCGACCAGAAGCAGAGCTTGAATCTGCCGATCGTGTACTCGAACAGAAGAAGGGAATCGTCGACCAGTCCCTGACCGAAGCTCAAATACGCAAAGAGATAGCTAATACTGAAGCAGTTCAAAAAGAACTGCTAGATGGCATGCAGCAGACCACCGAACGCACGTCAAACGCCGCCGGAACAACAAGAGACAACCTCGGGGCGGCCAACACTCAGGCGGAGAACATCACCATCAATGTCACGGAAACAACCAAAGCTCTGGGCGGGGCTACTGCACAGGCAAAGGAACTGACCGCCGAACTGGGGCGAGGGGCAATCAATGCGGCCAAAATCTCAAGCGTATCGGGCTCATCAGGGGATGGATCTTCTCAGTATCATGGCGGCCCACACTATGCAGCCGGTGGCCCGTTCCGAGGACAAGATCGTCAACTCACCGCCCTTGCCCGAGGCGAGACAGTTGTAAATCGAAAGAATTCGAGTAGGTTCTTTTCTGAACTCAACGCGATGAATCAGGGCAGTCAGCCTGTGTACCGTGAACAGGGTGGTACTGTCACCAATGTGGGTGATGTTAATGTTACGGTAAAAGGCGGAGACTCCTCGCAGCAAACGGTGCGCGAGATCGGCCACGCTCTTCGTCGTGAGGTCAAGCGTGGCAACCTAAAGTTTCGTTAATCTCTTTCTCTTTTCAAGGAGCAACACAATGAATCAGCAAATCACTACTGTGTGTCCACGATTCACTCTTTCTGGCCGCTTTGTCGTCGAGCACCGAGACCTCAATGACACTCTCAAAGCAATCTATGAGGTTCCGAATGGTATTGTGGACGTGGGCCTGAACCACATTCTCGAAACCCAGTTCAACGGTGGCTCACAGATCTCGACATGGTACATCGGATTGATCGACAACTCCGGTTTCTCGGCGACCAGCGACACCGACACGCTGGCCTCGCACAGTGGCTGGTCCGAGTTCACCAGCTACACTGAGTCGAACCGCGTGACGTGGGCAAGTGATGCGGCAACGGGCCGCGCGATCGCCAACACCGCGACCGCCGACTTCTCTATCAACGCCACCGGCAACCTCAAGGGCATCTTTGTGTCCTCGAATAACGTCAAGTCGACTGGTAACACCGGCACGCTCTGGTCGACGGCCAACTTCTCGTCTGTTGTCGCAACGGCCAATGGCGACACGCTGAAGGTGACCTACACCATCAGCGGCTAACCCTCTCTGTCTCGGGAGGCGGCATCGATGCCGCCTCCCACGGCGTCTGCAACGTAGGAGCACCAAATGGCAACTCGACTCGGCCCCATCTCCTCCTTCCCCTCCACTGTGGGGAAAGTCTACCCCGACGTCCTAAAAACCCTTTCAAACGACTACTACGTCGAAGGTCTCGGAGTGATGGCGTCCCTCGACGCGGACGCAGAGCTTCACTACATCTGGCATGTTCCGAAGGGCATACTGCCTGTTGGAACCTGCAAGCTGGAAGTCATCATGTTTTCTTACGACGGTGACGGCGACGCCGCCTTCAATCCGAAATGGAAGTCGGTCGCCTTCGATGAGACCATGGACCTTGCAGCGGGTAGCCTGAACGCCGAAGGCGAGAGCACCATCTCTTGGACCTTCGGTGCCAACGCCTTTGAGATGCGGCGGGCCACTATCAATCTTGACGCTGACACCGTTGTCGCCGACGAGTTCATTCAGATGCGCCTCGCACTCATCTCAGCTAACTGGACTCTTAATCAGCGCAGCATCATGCTCCCTTCGATCATCTGGGAATAGTTTGACGGGGACGCCCCATGTCTTGGACATTTAACGGCACTGGCTCACAGACCTCTCTACCGAGTGGGTCATATCTCAACATCCCGGATGGCGACTGGTCATTTACGGGTTGGTTCCGTCTTTCAACTACTAACGGCACCAATATCAGGCGCCTCCTCGGTTGGGGGACGCCCACCGCCACGCCGCATATTCAAATCTTCGTCGTGGAAGACAATGCCGGGTTCAGTAACGATGACCGTTTTTGTGCTCGTTACGTTGACGCCGCTGGCAACAACACAACCGTCATTTGGCCGTTCTTCGTTTTGTCCGACCATCTTGACAAGTGGCTTGGATGGACGTTCACTCACGACGGCTCGAATGACACCACTTACATACGAGTCTACGACACCACCACCAACCTCACTTACTCAGCCAACTCGGTCCAGGCTGTTGGGACTTGTGATAACACGGACATCGTTGAGCCGCTCTACCTTGGGGCGGTGAACCTCGCGACGGACGTGTCGCGGTTCAAAGGCGACTTGGCCGACGCGACGTTCATGCCTGGCGTATTCCTGGACTTCGCCACCGTCTGGAAGAGCTTCACTCATGGCACGCGGGGTTTTCGTGGCACCCCCGGTGACGGCACCGGTTGGAACGTCCCTATGTTGCGCGATCGAACAGAGGTGTGGGGAACCGGCAACTCGATTATCACGCCGACCTCGACGAACATAATAACGTCGACCAGTGACCAGCCCCCACTACAGTTGATTACGCCACGGAAGTTGATTTCATTGGAAGCTGGGGCCGCCGAGCTACCGCATAACGTCGAGAGCACGTTGAACTTCGTGCAAGGCGCCCTTATTCAGGGGACCGCCTCTCCCACGCCGAATAGCACCTTGAACCTCGTGCATGTGGCGGCAGGCGTCCGAGATGTTCATGTGTCGGCGGGCAGCAGTCTGACGCTGTCTGATGTTGCTGGTCGAACACTGGAGTTCTCTGGTGAGCATGTGTTGGTGCTCGCCAGTATTGTCCTTCATCTCAACATTGTTAATGACCGTGTCCCGTGCGGCAGCACTCTCAATCTGGTGCATTACGCGCAGGTGGTAAATCAGCGTGATCCTCAACACGATCTTGGCCTCAGCCAGACTGTGGACATACAGTTCCCGATCAAGCCCAACGTCCACCAGCTTCTCGGCATCACTCAGCACACCAGCACGCCGCACCGCCAGTTCGTTACCCAGGACCTGAGCATCTCTGACCGCACAGACGTTCCGCTTCCGACACAGCATGTCAGCCACACACTGAACTTCGTGCATGATGCGCCAATTGGCCAAACCGAGAGCACGTTGAATTTCGTGCAGGGTGTGCAGTTCTCGAAATCGCTGACGGCTTTCAATACCTTGAATCTGACTCATACTTTGAGCAGGATCATGATCTACAACCGGACGATCACGCACGACAACGTGGTCGGCCACGCACTGACGTGGTATGAAGACTCCCCGTGTGGCCGGAAGCAATACACTCCGTTCCAAGGCGAGAACACGATTCCGTTGGACGTGGGCCTGCCGAAGGACACGTTAGGAGACCCGCAGGGCGAGGACAGCACTTTCAAGTTGTATCAGCCCTACCTCGGGGTCCATACGAGTGAAGTGGAACTGCGCCAACCTGAGTTGGACAATCGGGATCGCAACGCTTTCAGTCGAGTCAGCCAGGAGACGCGCGGCGGCAAGGTGCTCGTCTTCGCTGATCCCACCTGGCCGAAGGTTCGCACCTTAGCTATCACGATCATCGGACTCACCGAGGCACAAGTCGATGAGTTCCACGCCTTCATGCTGGCGACGGTCGGACAGGAGATCGGCTTGACCGATTGGGAGGGCCACATCTGGCGGGGCTTCATCACGAATCCGAACGACCAAGCAACACAAGATGGAAAAGAGCGATGGACTGTCACCTTCGAGTTTGAGGGCGAGATGCTGGACGTTCAGCAGCCCGGCGAGGAAGGTGACGGCAACGGAATGGCATTGAACCTTACACATTCAGTGACGGCGGTGATAGTATGAGTTTCATTATAAGAGGCCCCTATCCGGGGCTTGTGACAACAACGCTCCTCCCCGCGCCTCAGTGGGGAGACTCGAAATCCTTGACGGCGACGGTAATCAGTATGCGTTCAATGAACGGCACGCTGTACACCTATGTCAAGGATCGTAATGGCAGGATGAAGTTTCACTGGCGATTCGAGGTCGCTCGCAACAAAGCTTTGGAGTTGCGAGAATTCATCAACGCCTACTACGGAAAACTTATCCAAGTGATTGACCACGACGGCGATATATGGATCGGTTACCTTCGCAACAACCCATTCGAGTTTATGGGTGCGGGGAGGGCAGGCCCCAGTTGGCCTGGCGGTGAGACCATGACCTTTGAATTGGAGTTTGAAGAACGATGAGAACAGTAACAGCTAACGCCTCGGCCATACTGTCACAGAACACAGGCACCGAGATGCTCGTGCTGCTGGAAGTCGAGTGGGTTGACGGCGGAACCTATCTCTACTCCGACCAGGAGCTAAGTGGTGCCGATCCGAAGATTATCACGATGGGCGGCTTTGACTCCTCCATGATTCTGGAGGGCTCGGGCGACACCCAGGAACTGGATATTGTGCTCGACGACAGTGATGGAAGCATTCGAGCAATCTACAACAGAACCGATGTCCACAAACGCCCCGCCCGCGTCTACCTGCTCCCCAAGGGCTTGCCGACGTCGGACAGGATCTTGGTATTCAGAGGGCAGCTTGTGACCCCGATCGAATGGGACGAGTCTCAACGATCCATCTCGTTCAACGTCCTCTCCGAGTTGGACTCACTAGAAGTGGGCTTCAGCATGGAGGAAGGCGACTTCCCGAACATCCCAGAAGAGGCGCTGGGAAAGGCGTGGCCGCTCGCATTTGGTCAGGTTTGTCACCTGCCCGCCGTCAAAGTGCGAGCGCCACGCCGAGGTTATTTGCAGCACGGGACCGGCATCCATGACTTCACACTTCAGCCACGAATCTGCCAAGCCATCAACATTCAGTGCGCAGTGCAGTCGACCGGAACCCATGGTGGCGTCTCCACTGTCGGCCCCGATCTGGAGTGTGTGGATCGCCGCTTCGGCGAGATCTGCAAGCTGAAGGATCTCTACGAGCAGCAAACCTCCTATGAGAACCCCACGCTGATCATCTACAACGGTGAGTCATTCCCTCAAGATGAGCGACTGTCAATCTACGTTGATGATGCCACCTACAACGGCACGTTCAGCGGTAACACGTTCACTGTCTTCTCTCGTCAGCACCCCGAATGGGCGACCTTCAACCATGACGACTGTGTTACGATAGACGAGGTCAGCTTTAGTCAGGTTCCGGCGAGGCCTCAGTATGGCGGCACAAATAACATCCGCCAAGGCGCTGGCGGCGGTTACGATCCAAACAGCGACTATCACATGACGCCAGAAGGTGCCGCGTTCTTCACAGGTAACCGGGCGTGGATTCCTGACGATAACGTGTCCTCGTATGTTCCGAACCAGACGCAGGGTCAAGCGTTCGCGTCCTGCGAAGCAGCACTCACCACCACACCGGGCATGGTGGGAGGCCCGAAGGATTCGTGGGCGAAGTACGACGCAATGGAAGAGTCAACCTTCTGGTGGGCTCCCTCTGGTTCCGAGGTTTATTACGAGGGCGAGCAGGAGATCCTTTACATCGTCTCTCTGCTGCCGGGAACCGTCGATAAGGTCGCGGCGTTTCGTCAGGCCCAAAATGGCTTCCGCTATTTGACGGAGGTTCAAGAGGACCGCTACACCGTGTACGAGACCGACTACGATGGCTATCAGGTTGTAGAGATTGGCATGGACAAGGCACTGTCCCACTACTACGATCAGGTGACTCGTAAGAGCGAAGGCTGGGAAGACCAGATCTATGTCTCATTCACTTCGTCGGTCGGCCCGAGCCCGTGTGACACTATCGAGTGGCTGGTCAACAAGTACACCGACTTGACGATTGACGCCGAATCGTTCGCCAGCGTCAAGGCGTTACTTACTAACTACCCGAACAACTTTTACCTGCTGGATCGACCGGACGTTCTTGATCTGATCAACGACATCGCGTACCAGTCGCGTTGTGCGACCTACGTGCGCAACAACGTGATCTACATCCGCTACCTGTCCTACGAACCCACCAGTGCCAGGACACTGTCGGAAGACGACATCCTGTTCGGCACGTTCAAGGAAAGCTTCAGCGAGACAGAGGATGTTCTCACCACCCACAACCTCGCGTGGCAAACCGGCGGGGCGGCCGTCCGCAGCGATCAAACGCCGGAACGTAAGTTGATCCTGAAGTACAACGTCGATAAGTATGGTGCCGTCGAATCGGATTGGGACTACTACACCCACAACATCTACGAGAACATCTTGAAGTCGGGCACCTTCTGGCTGATCCGCAAGGCGAACTCGTGGAAGATGCTTCAGTTCCAACTGCCAATCAAGCACATCGATCTGGATGTTGGCGACGCTGTTTCAATAGATGTGGCGCAGTTCAATAGCAGTCCGATTAAATGTGTTATTGAATCGATGAACGTCAACCCCGATGACTACACGATCGATGTCACCGTCTGGACTCCGATTCGGGCGGGGGAGAACGAGCCCTACTTCTGGGCATGGCCGTCACAACAGAACCAGTATCAGATATGGCCGCGAGATGGCGACACGCATGGCGGTGGTGGGTACGACTTTGAGGTCACCCCGCCGCTCGGACACATCCTGCTTGGAGGCGCGCACCATGAAGATCAAGTCATCATTTCGTCCGGCGACCTGCATCCGAGCGACCTGGATGACACTCTGCTTGCGCCTCGATGCGAGGTAAGCGATTACCTGAACTTCAATGAGAAGCCGCCTGAGATCGTCGCCAAGGAGATTGCTCAATCTGCCGCTAGGCAGGCCACGGAATCCACCATGTCCGAAGGCAACCCAAATGCCGGCGGTGAGGTCAAGACCGAGGGCACCCAATGTGGTAAGTCGTTTGCGGGTTGCGGTTACAAGGTCACCGTAACTTGGCACAGGTCAACTAAACAAGGGCAGGCGTACGCCCAAGGCGGACCCGCTGGTGATGATAGCGGCCCGTGTGGCGGCCCATGCTCATGTAGGAACGGGTGCCCAACATGTACCGGCCCGATGTACACATCTTGCCATACCTTCGGCGCACTCTGGGCGGCCAAAGCGTTCGCTGAGTACATGAGGGAGACCTACGGCAACAAAATCAACGGGTATTGGCGATGTCAGGAGACTGCGGTTATCTACGCTAAAGTGAGCAACGGAATCCACGCTGGCGAATACACCAACGACGGAGCCGACTGTGCAGATGCCGGGAGCAGCAGTTCTACTGAGTCTCCGGACGGTAGCGAGCCGGTCGAGACGCTCATTCCGCAAGGCCTGGTAGGCACCGAGCCTATATTCTGCGACTATTTCCAGAACGACCCTGCTTGTGAGGAAGAGGAGGAGGAATAATGGAACCTTGCAAGAAACGACAAAAGGTCGTCAAGAGACCGGGTAACGAAGTTCGGTTCCGCTGCATGAACAACAAGTGCAGCTTCCTGGGCAACACCGTGGACGAAGACATCTGCTCCAGGTGCCCCGTTCGTGTGGTGGCCCACAAGCGTCGGTGCCCTGATCGACGCCAGCAAACCAAGAAACCCGCCGTGAGCGTCGTCTCGACAGAAGAGATGCTGAACATCAGCGATGCGGAGGTTCGAGAGATGATCGCGGACGCCGGGCTTGACCTGGAGGAGTTCGAGCGGGAGGCCACTCCGGAAGGTGAGGCACCAAACTATCCACCCCTCTCCATGCAGGCATGGTTCTACAAGGAGGCACTCATTCGCTGGAACAAGGCAGGCAGGCCGAAGAGGTCGGACGAAGAAGTGCAAGAGCTTCTCGATGGCCACTGTACTGTGTGCTCTTGGTATGACCCTAAGTGGAAGCGATGCAAGGGTTGTGGTTGTGCTATTTCTGAAGGCTCGATTGCCATCTTCAATAAGCTTCGGATGGGAACCGAGCACTGCCCACAGGAGAAATGGTAATGGAAGCTGCATTCGCTTGGCTCGGTCAGATATTCGAGGCCCTACTTCAGTTTATCCCGCGTCGGATTATAGTTCGCGCCACCGAGGGCGGGGTTAAGTGGAGTCTGTGGCTGGAGCCGAAGGAAGTGAAGCCTGGCATCCGGTGTTATTGGCCCGCCATTTCAGACGTTGAGATCATTGTGATAGCGAGGCAGTCATTTAATACTCCACATGAGCCTCTACAGACGAACGATGGCGTCGAGGTCGTGGCGGGTGGTGTCGTTGTCTACAGTGTAAACGACGTCGTGCGGGCAATAGGGAAAGCAAACTGGTCGCCAGAGAATACCGCTCAAGACATCGTTCAGGCTGTGCTTGCTGACGTTGTCATCTCGCACACGCACGAGGAACTCCTGGCTGGCTTGAGTGGCGAGATCGAGAAAGAGATTACTGAGAAGTGTCGCAAGCAGTTGCGGAAGTATGGTGTGTATGTCGAGCGGGCGGGCCTCTGTGCCTTCTCCTCGACACGCAACTGGCACCACTCTGGGATCAACATCAAGGTGAACTATGGCGAAGAAGAAGTGTAGAAGATGCAGGGAGGGCAAGAAACACAATATAGAGCGATCGCCAAAGAGGCCGCCTCGCGGCTCCATCCGAAAACGGAAACGTGAGGCGATGAGGTCGGCGAAGAATGCAACTATCCGTAAAGAAACCGCATGATTGAGGCGTACAGCTTCGCTGTTGCGACGCAGTCGGCTAAGGCGTCGTGTGCGTTGTCGAGTTCGATGTCGAACTTCTTGCACATGGTTCCGAGGTTGACCCAGCCAAAGGGGGGCTTCCGGCCGTGCCATGCATACAGATCGTTGATACTGGCCGCCAGCGTCATCGTGTCTCGGGCCGTCGACTGAAACAACTCGTTGAACCCATCCTGCCCGAGCCAGGGTATGAGCATCGAACGCTCAAAACCCCAGTTGTGCGCCAGGGGCACCATCCGCTTTTGATATGGCAGTCCGAGCTTTTGGAACCACTCATGGAACAGTTCAATCGACTGTTCCTGCGTGGGGCACCCCTCCAGGCTCTCTAACGTGATGCCGTGCTTCCGCGTGGCACCGGGGTCAATTCTCTCCGGGTGATCCGGACAGATGTTCATGTAGAAGAACTTCTTCACCGGGTCCGGTTCGAGATGCTGGTTGAGTGGCACCACTGCGATCTGAATAATCTCATGCCATCCAGGCAGGGTGCCGGTCGTCTCTACGTCCACTGCACACAGGCAGTGACCCCACAGACTTTGCAATCCTCCCATCATACCCTCCACGGTTGCGCGAAGTATTTGTCTACCAAGGCGGCGAGCGACGGGTATCTCGCACCATCCTTGATGACGAACTTAATCGGCTCGGGGGTGGGGACAGTAGCGGCCTCGAAGAGTTCGGCCATTATGTTGACAAACACCGGGCGTCGCTCGTTGCTGCCAAACATAACTGTCTCAGGCCCATCGGCATTCTCAGGGACAATGGGAACCTCAAATACCTCGCCACACACACACTCCATGCCCCGCTCTCCCTTCCACACGACGTCGTCGGAGCCGCACATCGGACACTCATCCACTTCTGAAATAGCAACAGGCGCCTCGAACCCCTGAAAGTAGGTGGCGTAGATAGCCGCGTCAACAGCGTCGGCAGCGTCATCCAGCTTCTCTTCTACACAATGAGCAGCAAGTTGGTGCCTCATAAATTTGTCGAACACCAGTCTGCGTGGAGCACCATCAATGAACCTTGCCCCTTCAGGAACGATGGGAACCTCGAAGATTTCGCCGCACGTTAGGCACTCCAGCCCTTGTAGGGGGTCCCGCATTCTTGCGACGCGGAGGCCACACATCGGGCACTCAGAGAAAAGTATGTTGGACACCTTCACCTCCAAGGACTCCATGGCCGCAACGAACTTCTCCAGGCTCCCGTTGGGAGCCTCCTGAGCCTCTGACTCCTTCTGCATCTTTAGCGCCTTCTGAAGCTCTAGCTCCTTCTGAAGCTCTGGCCCCGAGGACACCACGGCCTCCACGTACTCTATAGCGTCCACGAGTGTCGCCGTGCTCTCTTTGGTCTCCTGAGTCTCCCGCTTCCGCTTCTCCTCTGCCCAGTGAGCAGCCCGGTCGGCCCAGATCGCATCGTCACGAGCGGGCAGGTCGGGGTAGTTGAGTTCGAGCAGAGCACACAGGTTCCATACCGCATGGGCGATGTGCAGGCAGCCGGTGTCTGAATCATAGAACTCGCCGCTGAAGATGTGATCCAGATGGCGGAACATCGAGTTCCAATACTCCTCGTCCGGCTTGTTGCCGAGTCGCCAGTTGCCATCGTTGTACTTGATGGCTCCCATCTCTTTCACGCGGGCCACTGCCTCGGCCATCTTGGGAAAGCTTCGCATGAAGTAAGACATCATGGGTTTGTCGCTGTTGAAACGTAGGGCTTCACTCATGTTAAGTCGTCCTCTCGTAGTAGGAATCGGCCGTCCTTCACGAACGGCGTGCTTGGTTGACTGTTTGGATCTAACGACAGGTTTCCTATGATCGCTTGGTTATGCTTCCGCGAAGTTCCGTACATCAGCTTCTCGGATACAACTGCACGAATTATACGTTCCTTCCATTCACCCCGCTGGAAGACTTCCAGCGAGGTTTGGAACGCTTTGACAAAATCAGAGAACCTGATTGCCGCACCAGGAATTTCATAGCAGCGATCGATGATGAACTGCTCAAGTTCATCGACGTTATCGGCGGCGGCGTCATGTTTGCCTTGAGTTTCTACAACAGGCAACATCATACGGCCAGTTGCCTTGGGTCTTTCGTAATTGAGCAGTGTATACATGAAGTGTGGTGCTTCCTGCCGCAGGAGATCGAATAGCCGATCCTTCGGGATCTCCTCTTCAAGCGACGGCACATTCAACGCCGTGATCCGAGTGTCGCCCGGCAGCACGGGAAGTGCCCGCCGGGTGTTTGACAACTGAACGAAGTGCAAGGTATTCGGGACGGTCCTCGGCTGAGCATATTTGGCGTGCAAGCAGAGAGATAGGCCGGTGACCCAATCCTTGACCCGGTTATACGCCATCGCACCCGCCTTGGAAATGTCGACTTCGTCGATCACCGCCAGCACCACGCCTTCCAACTCGCCGTTGTATCCTTGGTCCGAAGTCAGAGCCTTGTCCGCCCGTTCCACGCTGCCCTTCGTCATGAGAATTTCGAGCGCCTCATAGAAGCTGGACTTGCCACTGTTCTGCGGGCCATACATGAAGAGGTAGGGAAGTTTGCCGTATGGGTTCTGCAACATGCTGGCAACCCATGCAATCATGTAGTCGCCGCCGGTAGTAATGCCCCAGTCCTTGCACCAATGCAAGTCGGGGATGTACTCGTTCAACTCGACGCCGCAGTGGCCCATCACTCGATCCCATGTTGGATGGACCGGAGACTCGTCTTCGCTCAACTCCGCCGGAGCGAAGGCAAGTTGAGGCGCGTTCCTGTTCCATCGCCGTCCGCCTGGGTACTCCGGCTTGAATGGGTCGTTGGTGAGCAGCCAGGACTTGAAGACTGCGCCTCCAAGGATCGGGGCGGGTTTGTTGAAGCCTTCTTTCGCGAGGAACGAACTGATGTTGTCACGCGGATGAGTTGTCCAGTCCTCGTTGTTGTCCTTCATGACCCACGAGTCGAACTGAGCCCCGGAGTTGGACTCCGTTTTCAGTGCTCGGATTTTCTCATCAAGTTCAGACCAGATCGCCTCCTCCTTCACTTCGACGTCGGAAGTGCTGATCGCGCCATCGAGCCAACGCTCCCAACCTTTGGGCGTCTTCACGAACCGAGGGAAATCGGACTTGTTGTCGCTCCTCTTCTTCTCGATCACCATGACGACCTTGCCCCGGTCATTGGTGTACAGCGACAACCCGCGATCGATGGCCTTCTCCGGCACTGAGACGTCAGACTTGAGAAGCTTCAACGCCCTTTTCAAATCCTCGACTGTCTCGAAGAGGTAGCCCTGCTTCTCCTCTGGCCCCTCGTACCCGTCGCACGCCAGGCAGATTTGTCTCAGGGTGGCGGGATAGTTGAGGGTGGTGTGGGTCCACTTGCCTTGCGTGTCCCACATCGGGTGCTCGTCCGTGCCCTCGCCAAATCGGTATACGTCCCAGGCGCCATCGGGCTTTGGTCTCAAAAAGCAATTGGGTTTCCCAGGTTCTGAGTCTGGCGTGTTAGTGTCAAACAGGCCTCTCATCGGGTGGCCTCGCTCGGCCCAGTCGTCAAACACGGCTTTGACACCTGCGGTGTGCCCTTGCCACAGGTGATGGTCTGACACCCAGAGACTGGTGTGTCCGGTAGATTCAAGGTCTTCTAACACTTTCAGGTGCTGCTCGTCGAGCGGCACCCTAGCGATGGCCTGAGTCATTTCGTCGAGGACATCATCATCGCCTGCTGGTGTACCGTCGGCGGTCCATCCTTGGACTCGCACTCTGGCTCTGCTGCCTGAGACGACTTCGAGATGATCTCGCCAGTTAGGCGGGACATGCGAGGCAGTCAGAGTTTGTGTCGCTAGTTTGATTTGAGCATAGCCGCGGTTCTCGGCATTGGCGTTCTCGTGGTGAATCCACATCACGCCTCCACACACATCGACATTCGCTTCGATGTCGAGATCAGTGTGCTTGGCGATGAGCGGGAGGAACGCCCGCGCGATCGCAGCGTGCTCAGTATGATTTACTGTTGTCGGAGCGTCGTTCTCATCGAACCAGATATAGATGTGTCGACCCGCACCGCGAGTCGAACGGATGATTTCAAGCCAAGGCACATCGATCCCGTCCAGCTTGGCGATCTCCTGATCGGAGACACCGACTCCTTTCGCGTGCCCTATAATACTGTCGAAGTCGTAGCCAAGACCAATGGTCTTTTGGCTCTTCCAGTCCCACCATGTTGTACCAATGCACTTCATGCGGGTCGCAACAACATAGGGGATGGGCGGGTCAGAGTAATTGGGCTGCCCGGCCGGGTCATAAGGCCAGCGGTGCGGGCCGAAGATCTCGCCGCCCTGCTCGAACTTTCCATTTTCAAGTTTGACGCCAGCTTTCTGACACATGATCTGTGTCTCGAACCGGCTCGGGTCGGCGCCCCACCTCCCTATAAGTTCCGGGTGGTTGTGCTGTTTCGACAGCACATTATCGTAGAAGGCTTTGTACGCCTTCGTCGTACAGGTGTTACGCATACATGCTCCATCACGATTCTCGAAGTGTCTACCCATACTGTAGGCACTTTCGATGATTCGACAACCGTGAAAACCGGCACATGCCGAATTTCCTCGGTCTCCCACCCGCCGGAGGTATACCGGAATGGCGCCGGAGCTTCCGGCGGCCGACCACCCAAGTGGGCGGGCGGGTGTGACACTCTTTTGGGGTTCGCCCCTCCCTTGTTTTGCCTGTAACACCCCATAATAAGGGGCGGAACGGTGCGCGCCATTCCGCTCCCTCCGGCGGGTGGTATGTAACGCAAACCCTTGGCGCCACAAGACTTACGCACACCGTTTTCAAAGCGCCGGAACCGGAGGCGCAAAAGAGGTCATCCGCGAAATTGTGTAAGCTGCACAAATCTCACTAAGAGAGTCTTTTGAAGCTCCGGCTCCGGCGGCGGGTTCCGGCAGGCCGGCGCCATCTGGAAAAACTCGGTAAACGCCGAATCGTGGTTGTCGAGAGACTAAAAAATGCCTACAGTATAGGTAGAGCAATCAAAAAGAAGTAACAATCCAACACATCATGTGGCCGGAAGACCGGCTGGCGCACCGGGAGCAGATTCAGAATGAGTAAGCTACTTGCTGTGATAACTGAGAAACTCACTGACCTTAATGATCGTTGTACGGGGGTCAATGCGGAAATCTGTTTCGAGTGTGGTCACATCGACCCCGCTCAGGCACCTTCAAGTATCGGTTTCGTCGAGCTTCCAGTCCCTCCCACGGTTGTGGGTCGGGAGCTTCTTAGAGCTTTACTGATTGAGATTGGGCGTGACGAACAAAATAAGATCAAAAGTCGGTCTTTGATATTTGATGCGGTTGTCGAAGGGCCTTTAATGCCTACAGTATAGGTAGAGCGATGAGCAGCAATCAAAAAGAAGTACCGATCCAACACATCATGCGGCCGAAGACCAGTCTCCGGCCGGTGCGCCGCGATTCGCCGGAATACATCGAACTGCTTGAGTCGGTTCGGAAAGACGGTATCCTCCAGCCGATTCTCGTGCGGCCGTGCGACTCCAGCACCGGCCACCATTATGAGATCGTTGAAGGCTGGCATCGTTATGAGGCGGCAAAAGAGAACGGCTTGGAGACAATGCCTGTCATTATCATGGCGTTGACGGACGACGAAGTTCTCGTCATTCAACTGAAGTGCAACACCATTCGCCCGAGGACACATACGTTTGAGTACGCCCGGCGCCTGAAGCTTCTCATGGAGCGGGGCAACACGATCGTCCAACTATCGGGTCTGATCGACAAGAGTCAAAACTGGATTCGAGATCAGCTTCAACTCAATCGTCTGTGTGAAGAAGCCCGCACACCTGTCGAGAGGGGTGAGATAAGGATGCAGTCTGCTCTTGCTCTGGCAAACCTGCCGGAGGACTTGCAGTCGAAGTTTATCGACGACGCGGTCGCCTTAGAGCAGCCGCAGTTCGTTGAGCGTGCTCAGCATGCCTTGCGTGATTTCAAAGCGTACCTCCAGCGGGTACACGAGGAAGATAAGGCAGACGGGATCGTGCAACCCCATCTGCGAGCCGTCAACGTGTTGAAGCGTGAAGCGGCGGAGCCTAAAAGCGCAAAAGCCGCGTTGAAGGCCGCAGGGGCGAAGACCGCATTAGACGGCTGGCGTGTGTGTCTTGCCTGGGTGTTTTCCATTGATCCCGTCTCGGTCAAGAACAGAAAAGCCGGAAAGAAGGACCCACACCGCGAAGACAAACTAGCAACCCGACAGCAATACAAAGAACTGAACCGTGCGCTAATTGAACAATTTGTGAAACCTCATTTGGAATCTGGAGATCGAAACCATGTCGAAGAAGAATGAACTCGTGCCTTTCAAAGTAGACCTTCCCGCCGTCACCGAAGAGCAACTGATCGCCCTTGATGAGGTCGCAAAGGGCTCGGACTTTCTCGCTCGTATCCAGCTTATCACCAAGGGCAAGTATGTGGATACGAGCAAGATCAGCCCCGGACACTGGGGTGTCCCGCTGCCAGGTGGCGAGGAGATCGAGGATCTCGGTGAGTCGATTGATATCGTGCCGTGGGTAGTTCGCCCGAAGGCGTTGGACGTGGCCGACAAGGAGGCCATCGTCACCGTTTACGACACGAAAGATCCTGAGTTTCAGCGGATCAAGAACGCCCCGAAGAACACAGGTTGTATGTGGGGCCCATCGTTCCTCGTGCTTGAACGCGGCACTGGTAAGCTGTATGAACTCTTCTTCGGCAACAAGTCCGGCCGCAACGAAGCTGGCAAACTGAGGCCGTTCCTGCCAACCGAGGCGAACAACGGCCAGCCCGCTCCTGCGACGTTGAACGTCCGCTACAAGAAGACGCCCGATTACGGATGGCATGTCCCCGTCGTGGTGAAATGCTCCGAGCTCTTCGACCCGGCCAACATCCAGTTCACGGCCGAGAAATTGCTCGAAGAGCGTGAGAAGTTCCTCAACCCACCGAAGGGCGCGGAGAAGGTTCCCGAAGAGGAGAAAACCACGCAGAAGCGTGCTCGATAGTCCGCATTGTACCCACGAGGCCCCCAATGGGAGCCTCGTGGCTCCTTGTAAATACTTCCTGGCGTTCCTTGTGGATGTCAGGCCAATTATCATTGAGGCACCATGAATCAAACACACGAACATGACCCCGACCCCAACCTCGCCCACGCCCTCGTATGGGCCACCGCCAGTGGTGTGACCTTTACTATATCCGATCCCGGCGGCTGTCTTGCCGTTCAAGCACATTGCAACAACATTTCTGCTGAGTACAAGATCAATGAACCATACTCTGGACCACAACTTGGTGCCGCCGTTTGGGCCGCCCTCTTCGCAGTCAAGCACGGAACCGAATACCATGAACGATTCGGATTCTTCCCGCCGCGACCAACTCCACCGCCTCGAAGTGGCGAAAGCCCAAGTGGAATTGACGGAGGCGAGCGTCAAAGTGCAGATAGCGAAAGAGCGATTGGAGGAGGCGAAGCAGGACAAGCTTTCATCCCAGATGCTGAATCTGCCGCACCGGACATTACCTCTCAAGATCTACAATGACGGCGTGTCCTGGGTAGTAGTCTACGTTTGCCCCGAAGGCGAGCCGCTTGTGGGGCGCGCAGACACTCCTCAACTTGCGTTGATTGACTTTGATCACCAGTGGTTAGGATTGAAATGAGCGGCGTAGCACTTGTACAGTTTTCCGACGTCGACTTGAAGACGTTGCTGCCCCTTGGTCGGCGGGTGTTTGATCGAAACCTCGCAGGCATCGCCGATCGTCAAGGGCATGAGCCTCCGTTGCACCACATGCTGTGCATCGCCGGCATGAAGAACCCGGAGGCGAAGACGGCCGAAGACATCCGGCCGTATGTCAACCTCTTCCACGCTGGTTTTATCGTCGCGTGCAGCGACCATGATGCAGCGGAGATCTTGGAAGTGGCGGGTATGCCGTCTGTAATGATTGAGACGATTGAGCGGGGCTACGTCGCCCTCTTCATCTCGGGCTCGGTCGCACAGTGGAGAGAAGCCGTGCTGCGGGGGTGTCAACCGGAAGTGAGCCGAGGCACCCGTGAGATCTACAACGGAGTTTTTACGAAGTTCAAGTCGTTGGGCCTCGCCGGACTGTTCAATGTGAAGTCCAAGCCGAGCCGACGCGACGAAACTTTCCTCCTGGAATACAAACCCACTTGAAACAAGTCGCTCCGCATGGTATACTTGAGATAATGATTGAACCCATCAAACTAGTAACGACGACTCGCTCGGGCACCCAACTAAAGGTCCCTGCGAAGATCGAACGCATCGAAGACCGCATCTTCTTCGTGGACTCTCCTTTCCAACTGAAGGACGAGATCAAGGCGATGAAGGGCTCGAAGTGGCACAGCTATATGCCGGGCGACGGGAGGAGGGTGTGGTCGGTCGACGACTGCTGCCGCAACAACTTCCAGCTTGACTTCATGATGGGCGGGAACCCTTACGTCAATTGGGACCGGCCACTGAAGAACTATGGGTACTCTCGCCCACTGTTCACGCATCAGAAGTTGATGGCCGATCATTGTTTGACTTATCACTACAAGATCCTCGCGGCCGAGATGGGCGTAGGTAAAACTCTCTCTGCGATTGAAGTGATGGAGAAGTCTGGAGAGCCTGATTGGTGGTGGGTGGGTCCCAAGTCTGGTCTCGCCGCCGTTGAGCGGGAGTTCGAGAAATGGAATCTTCAGATTCAACCACGAATGATGACTTACGAGCGGCTTCGCATCGAGATGGAGCGGTGGACGCCCGGCGACCCCGCGCCTATCGGCGTCATCTTTGATGAGTCCCCTCGACTCAAGACCGCCACGTCCAAGCGGTCCAAGGCCGGCGCACACCTTGCTGACAGCATTCGAGCCGAGCACGGCTGGGATGGTTACGTTATTCTCATGTCTGGCTCCCCCGCTGCCAAGTCGCCCATCGACTGGTGGGCACAGGCCGAGATCTGTTACCCTGGCTTCTTGAAGGAAGGCAACGTCAAGGCGTTTGAATGGCGCCTTGCCATCTTCGAGAAACAAATGACGGAAAGCGGCGACTTCTGGAAGCGGAAGACGTGGCGTGATGACGAGAACAAATGCGACAAGTGCGGAGAATACGAAAACCACAAGAACCACATTCTAGATGGTATGGTTGAGTTGTTTGGCGGCGGTGAAGACAACCACGAATTTGTACCCAGCAAGAATGAGGTCTCCTATCTCCATGAGCGGCTTGATGGCCTGGTGCTCCCGCTCGCCAAGAAAGACTGCCTGGACATCCCAGAAAAGATCTATCGAACCATTGAACTGGCCCCGACGTCCACGATCAAGAGAGTCGGAAAGGCCCTCGCCAAGTCGGCCATCTCCGCCATCCAAGGACTCACTTGGCTGCGAGAACTGAGCGACGGCTTCCAGTACAGCGAAGTCCAGAGCGAGAAGGACCCCCTCATCCGTTGCCCGGTGTGCAAAGGCGCCAAGGAAGTCGAACAGTGGTTCAACATCCATACCGACGAACTCGCCCACATTGATTCTACATTAGCTGTCGACGAGGACGATTACGAACAGCGGATGTACACCTGCCCTCGCTGCGAAGGCAGTGGCGACATCCCGAACATGGTTCGCGAGACGAAAGAGATCAGGTGCCCGAAGGATCAGGCGTGCCGCGATCTGCTGGAAGAGAACGAAGACCAAGGTCGCCTTGTGTTCTTCGCGGGCTTCCAGGGTTCGGTCGATCGCATCGTCAACATCTGCCACAAACAGCAGTGGGACGTGGTGAAGGTTGATGGTCGCGGCTGGAAGATCCTGCCGCATGACGGCGAGAGGCCACCGAAGAATGTGAAGCCGCTCAGCTACTGGGCCAACTTGGACAACTCGCGTGTCGCGTTTGTCGCCCACCCTGAGTCCGGCGGCACAGGACTCACGCTGACTGAATCTCGTATGACAGTCTTCTACTCGAACGACTTCAAGCCGGAGAACCGCATCCAGGCCGAGGACCGTATCCACAGGCCAGGCATGGATGAGAACAGAGGCGCAACCATCGTCGACCTGTTCCATCTTGGAACAGATCATAAGGTGCTTAATGTGTTGAAAGACAACCGACGGCTGGAGAAATTAACACTAGGTGAGATGCGGGATATGGTAGTATGAGACTCGATGATTTTCTTGACAAACTGGAAGGGCTGGGCGAAGTAGACTCCGAAGTTTGTGTCGAAGTGAACGGCATCGTTCACGAGATCCAATCTGTTCAGGGCGACTCGCAAGGCATCACACTTACTGTTGACACCGACGCCGAAGAAAGAGACATGCGATGAAACGACTAGAAACTTTTACACGGTCAAACGGCGATCGCATTGGTCTTGCGACCTTCTATATTCGCCGCCTACATCCGACAATGCAGCCCAACGTTTGTAGCGTTGTTTTTTACGCCCCAAGCGGCGGGCGTTGGACTGAGAACACACTTGATGTACTTGGTACGTTCGACGATCTCGCATCTCAGTTGGAAGACTTAAAGGTCTTCAGACAAACGAACGATGTACAAATCGCCCTCCGCCCTAATGATGTCAACGGCGTAAGCACAACAGACGACCCCGCTGTCAGTATCATCAAATACGATAAGGATAAGCACGATACCTGCATTGAGGTCGCATGTACGGTGCGTGGCACATTTGACGCTGTTTTGGCATCCCTTCAATACTGACGAAAGACGATGCGATGAAGTTGTTTGATTACGGTGAAGAAACGCTCCCACGGATCTTTATGTTCTGTTGGATGTCCATTTTCGTTGTGGTGCTCGTCGCGCTGCTCCTTTTGCTAGGCGTGTTCGTTATGCTCGCCTGCTTTGCTTTTGAAGCCCTAACGAACTGGATTTGATATGAGATGCGATATCACCTGCCCCGCGTGCCACTCAGACGATCTTAGGCTTCTGCTCGATATGGGCGACCAGCCTATGTCCTTGGTAGCGTTGCAGTCAGACCCGCAACAGTCCAAGGCACTGGTGTGTCACCCCATCAAGATGTTTATCTGCCGCAACTGCACGCACGTCTTCAACAGCGAGTACGATGATGACTGCGTCAAATACTCGGCCGAAGGCTGCCGAATGTTCAACGCCGGATCAGGGTGGCAAGAGCACGTCGCCGACGTCTATCGTCTGTTGGCTCCGATCACAAAGGATGAGTCTCTTGATCTGATCATCGAGATTGGGGCGGGTGATTGCGAGTTCCTCGCGGGTATTGATACTAAGGCCGGGCGGATCGCTGTCGACCCGTGCGAAGCGGTATATGCGGCCACAAGGCATGGGTGCATGTTCTATCGCGAGCACTTCGACCCAGTCAAGCACATCCCCAGAGAGGGTGGCAACACTCTCATCATCATGCGTCATTTGTTGGAGCACTTCGAGCGACCTCGCGACATCCTTGAAGACATCGCCCGTGCCACCAAGGCCCGCTCTCATCCAACTACTCTCTACATTGAAGTGCCGTCGTGTGAGAACGCTCTGCGCCGGTGCCGCATCGAAGACTGGACATACGAGCACCCACAACACTTCACCGTCAACAGCATGCGAGCCGCACTCCGCGCGGCCGGGCTCGATCACTTCATTATCATGCCGAAGTACGACGACGAAATCCTCTCGGTCATCGTGAAGACCGCCCCGGCGGAGACCCATGCCAATGACCTGTGCGTCGAAACTATCCTCATGGATTACGAGCGGGTGGCCCAGAACATTCGGTGTAGCCTTGGTTGGGTGCGTCACCTTGCACTTGACTCCGCCGTCTTTTGGGGCGGCGCAGGTAAGTCGGCGATGTTCATCCGACAATTCCGTCTGCCGGAAGATGACATGCTCGTCGTCGACAGCCACGAAGCGAAGTGGGGTAAGTATGTTCCTGGCACCAGCATCAAGATTCACTCGCCGGCCATCCTCTATGGTGCTCGGCCCCATTATATCATCGCCACAACGTCGTGGCGGGCGAACGACATTCGAGACGAGATCGTTCGTGATGACATTCCATGTAAAACGCTCCTCAAGTTCGAGGGCGGAGAAATGAGAGAGGTCCCTCTTGGCAGGTAAGAAACCCACGAAGCATCAGAAACGGATTGTGAAGCAGAAGAAGAATAAGCTTGTCCGTGATAGGAAAACAAACCGGGCCCGCCCGATCTGCATACCTCCGCCTAGTCCCGAGGTTGGAGTCCCAGACTTCGATCTCGATCTGGCCCTCGACTTGATCGCCCGTGGTGACCCTCGGGTGTGGGATGAGTTCCTCAAGTTTCTCGCCTGGTTCGAGACCCGCCACTATCTCAAGTTCGGCAAGGACGCAATCAAGTGCCTGAATCGTTTCGTGGCCACCTTCAGTGCTGCGATCGCCAAGGAAGATTATCTGCCCAGCCCGGAGCAGGCTGTCAAGCTAATCCAGTCGAACCACCTGCTCCACCACCTCATCGCCTCATCGTCGTATCAGGATTGCGACGCTCTGCTCGATGTTAGCATCGGCTTGCAGAACAACCTGCCGAAGCTTCTCATGTTGCAGAACCCTCGCTGCGAGATCCAGATCGACCAGAAGAAGTTCTTCGACATGGAGCCTTGGCTGGCGTCGCTTTGGTTCAACTCGTACCCGCTAGGCATCTCCTCGCCGACGGCGGTGATTCAGAAGAACTTATACCGGCACTTCGAGTGTATGGACGAGCGGTGGGTGCCCACTAACCATGTGGTGTCCGGCCTGTACTTCTCCTGCACCTACCACAACCCGGCGGCCGCGCCGCGCGTAAAGCGAATCATGAACAACGCGATCAAGGTCAACCGCGCTCGATGTCCGGAGTTCGTGAATCAACCGGACCCAGACTCGATTGCCATCGTCACGAACAAGTGGCACCGGAACCACGCTGTTTACAAGTCTGCCTCTCCGCTGGTTGAACAGTTGGTCGGCAAGAAGCGGCTGACTCTCATCTGGTGCGGTGATAAGAGTTCCATGCCAAAGACGACGGTCACCGGCTACTTCGATCGAGTCCTCCATTGCTACTTCAGGCCGAACGGCGAACTGGTCATACCTCACCAGTTGCAGTGTAATGACTTTGGCATGGTCTACTTTCCCGACATCGGTATGAGCGACGAATCCATCTGGCTGTCGAACTGCCGGATGGCTCCGATTCAGGCCGTCGGCTATGGCCACCCGGACACGACCGGCGAAGGCAACGAGATCGACTACTTCATCGGCGGGCAGATCGAGGCAGATTCTACGGACAGTTATGCCGAGACGATGGTCCTGCTGCCAGGTCTTGCACAGGAGCCCGCATGGCCGTCTGCTCATCGGCAGGACAACTACAAGGACGATGGGGTTGTGCGGATCAACTGTGTGTGGGGCCCGGACAAGTACAACCACTCCCTGTTGTTGATGCTCGTCGAGATCAACAAGGCCGTCAACAAGATCAACCCGGAGTCAAAGCACGAGTTCCATCTGTTCGCCAGCCCTGGCATCAATCGCTATGCCGCGCTGCCGCCGTTCCTCCGTGACATCAAGAAGCTTCTGCCCAACGCGGAGGTCCACTCTGAGCAGGAGTATTTCGACTACATGGTCAACGCAGAGATGCACGACTTCACCCTGAACTCGTTCCCGTTCGGCTGCTACAACGTGCTGATCGAGAGCCTGTATATGGGCCTCCCGTTCCTCACGCTCGTTGGCGAGAGGTTCTACAACCGGGCGGGCATGTACTTGAACGAGCAGGTCGGAATGGGTGAGAACAACTTCGACAACCCCGCTGAACTTATCGAGAAAGCGGCCGAGTTGATCACCGACCCGGATGAGTTGAGGCGACAACGGAGCCACCTCGCATCCCTGGACCTGAAGGAACGCCTCTTCACGCTGAAAGGTGAACACTTCCTTGAAGCGACCGAGTATATTCTCGCGAACCACCCGTTCAAAGAGACAAAGATGATTGGAGACGATGTCGCAGGATAAGTGGAGAGGCAATGACATGGAGCTAATTCAGGGTGCATGGGTGTACTGCGATACTATGCGACCTGTTGCCGGTAGTAAAAGACCTTGTGGCCATTGCAAGCAACACTCAATGCTCGACGGACATGACGTTTGTTTAGGCGAACTACCCGGCGTGGTAAACGCTTGTTGTGGTCACGGGGACATTGAAGACTCCTATATCCAAATGAACGACGGGACAACACTGCGGGGACAAGCCACGCAGAAATTTATATTGGCCAACACTTGAGGCGAACCATGTTGACTGACTTCGTGCGTTTGTTAGGGGTGGCCGTGTCGCAAGGTAATACTGAAGCGGCCCGGATGCTAGCTGATACGTTGACTTGGCTAATTGAACCCTATAGAGTGGAACCCTTCACAGAGACGAAAATGATTGGAGACGACAACGTATGACTATCTTGAACAAGAACCAAGTGTCGGAGATCAAGGACCACCTGATTCGCAAGGACCTGACTCAGAAAGAGATCGGCAAGAAGTTTGGAGCCAGCCGGTCGGTCATCAGCGACATTGCGTGTGGGCGGGTCCACAAGGATGTGAAGGCCGCCAACGAAGCCACCCCTGAAGAGTCTGAGATCTTCAGGCTGCAAGCGGAGAACACTCACTTGCGTGACGAGCGTAACGACGTCCGCCGCAAGCTGAAGGCCGCCGCGAAGACGCAGGGCTTGTTCGATGCGATCGTCGAGGAAGTCGAAGACGCTGTGGTCCCGATGCGTCCCTTGCCTCCCGCCCGCCGAACACTTGAGGCTCCGGCCCGTCAGTTGACCGAGCACCTTGTCCTGCATCTGTCCGACGGTCACCACGATCAAGTGATCACCCGCGAGGACACAGGCGGCCTGGAAGAGTACAACTTCCCCGTCAGCCTCTGCCGCGCGGAGAAGCTGGTCGACACGACGCTGAAGTTCACGCAACAGACGCTGGCTTCGACCTACAGCTTCCCTACCTTGACGGTGCTCGCCTACGGTGATCACACCAGCGGGGAGATTCACGGAGCCATGCGTCGTTCGTATTTCAAGAACTGCTTCAAGAACTGCCACGCGACCGGCCAAATGCACGCGGCAATGTTACGCGACTTCGCTCCGTACTTCGAGCAAGTCAACGTAATCTACGTGCCAGGCAACCACGGTCGCCGCAGCATCAAAAAGGACTACCACGGCGCCCACGACAACTGGGATTACCTGATCGCCAAGGTGGCCCAGATGTACTGTCGAGGAATCGACAACATCAACTTCGTAATACCAAATTCCTTTTCAGCGATCGTCGACATCGACGGCGTCGGGTTCCATATCAGTCACGGCGACGACGTTCGTTCGTCATTGGGCATCCCCTGGTACGGCTTGGAGAAGCGGAAGCATCGCCTCATGGCTCTGGAAGGGGTGCGTCAAGGCATCCCTGTCAAATACTACTGCTGTGGCCACTTCCATCGACCCGGCACCACGTCTGAGATCGACGGCGAGTTGATCCTGAACGGGGCGTGGCCCGCAACCGATGCGTATGCGTTCAACGCACTGGGCGGGTTCACGGAGCCGACCCAGTTAATCCACGGTGTCAACAGGAAGTATGGCATCACATGGCGACTCCCAGTGAAGCTTCGCAGTGAGCATGAGAAAACCGGGCCGCGACGTTACCGACTAGAAAACATGGACTCGATTTCTATTTGATGTGGTGAGATGTTGTGCGAACAGACACGAGGTTCGTGTCGATTTGTAGGTTTTGATTTCCGCCCACGGGCAGCAAAGTATTAAGGAGACAGTACATGGCAAACTTGTCCGACACCATTGATAAGGTGCGAAACGCAGTCGGCGACTGTGACCTAAGTATACCGGAAGTAGATTTGTACAACGCACTGGTCACCGAGGCCTTCGGTTGGCAGATGCGTCTCGAAGAACTTGAGGACGAGTAGCAGAGAAAACATTGTTGGGGCCCAGAAATGTCCGTATGTCGCCCTGACCACCTGTGCTTAACCTGCGCGGGTAAAGCAAAATCAACAGCAGGTCACGGATGGCATTATCGTTCGGACAAAGTATCCATTTAACTCGTTTCTGTGTCCACATTGTTTGATGAAACTAAACCGCGAAGCAGCAAGGACCAAAATGACTGTTCAAGAACTCATCAACATGTTACAGCAATTCGACCCTGCTGCCAGTATGTTTGCCACTTGGGAGGGAGTAGTACGTTCTTTTGATTTGTACGAAGCAGCGGATGGGCAAATAGTAGTAGATGCCGATGACAATTGCTACCAGTGTAACTGGCAAGAAACACCTTGCAGCGTATGCGGTCAAAGGGCTCGTGGCAGGCCCAACAATGGCCCTCCTGTTTGTTATGCTCATTGGGAGCACTACCCGGACGTCGTTTCCATCTAACTCATTTCTAGGAGGCTTTTATGTCTGCAACAATCGCGACTCTTTTGTCGACCGCCAATGCAATTTCCAAGGTCGAAGCCGACAACCGAGGTCAGCAACGTCATGCTTATGACGAACTGATCCAATTGCAGGGCCTGGGTGACCCCCCACTGGCGTCACCTTACATTGACGCCTCAGCGGTGTCAACCATCGCCGCCAACGGTGGCTCCAGCGGCAACTTCACGCTTACTTTCAACTTCCCCGCGCAGGGCGTCACGGCGACGACTGCGAACGTCGTCTACAACGCCGATGCTGCGGCGATGCAGACGTTAATCGACACAGCACTGAATGGTAAGACTATCTTGTCTTCCTACTCGGCTGGCGATGTTGATGCCGGCGCCTGTGCGAACATGTCATCTGCGACGTGCAACCTTACGGCGAACGGCACGTCTGTCAATCAGGTTCACATGGTCGTGACGACCGCGAACGTCGATCTCGACGTGGCGGCTCCCGGTATCACGGTGGTCACGGTGGGAACACCCGACCGCCCGGCGGAAGCCATGTTCGCTTACTACAGTTGCCTCGTCCCGGCATCAGCCCCTTTGGGGTACGGGATCACCCCGTCAACGAGCGACTACGAGGACGGCGACAACCCGCTCAGTCTCAGCCCCGGCCTGAAGGCCTTGCTTGTGACTGAGATGGAGGTGAGCGAGAACGCGACGCTGGGCCAGTGGTTCCGCGCCCAGATAGGTTGTGTGGGCTAAACACACTGGAGCAGGAGACACTCTTGCCTGATGGATCAGCAGCGGCAGCATCGCAAGGTGCTGCCGCTTTTTCATATTTTCTACTTGACAACCCCGGTTTTGTGTGGTATACTTGAGTATTCACCTTTTACCGATGAATGGAGAGCTTAATGGAAAAACGAATCCAGCGATTTGAAGTCCGCTATGACTACATTGCGCCTGACTCATTGGTTATTGCAACAACACCCTTTGATGGTCTCACGACGGGTCAAGTTTACCGAGTGCAGGAATGCAGAGAGCCCCGCACCCTTGAAGGTCTTGCGTACTGTATATTGCGTAGTCACCCCGAAGGTAAGTTTCATAGTGCCTTAGTACCTACAATCCGTTTACGTGAAGTGACTTTAGACGAATTGACCGAGGACCAAACACGTTTGAGGAATGTTACATGACCGTTCAAGTTGATCTTTCCCAGTACGACCGATTGGAGCGTGACCGTTATTACACGCAGGTGGGTCGCCTGTGGGAGCACGTTCGCACCCATCTCGGCGAGGACATCCGAAAGCAGGTGGTGACGTTTCTGTTCCGCAAGGATTTCCTCTCGACCCCTCAACGTATGTTCCCGTCGCTGGGTGAGTTCCCGTTGTTTCCCGGCAAGGCTCTCAACGCCGTGCGACTGATCAACGATGACGTTGTTGCTTTCCCGCCGTTCCCTTGCCCAGAAATTCCCGCCAACATGAAGGTTGGCCTCACGGTGACCGAATGATTGACTTCAAGCTATTCTACTGTCGCGCCACGTTCTTCAACCGGGTGATTCAAGACTTGACCGTGTTCGTGTGGGAACTGGAGCCACTCGACGGCCGAATGAGATCTGCCCGCGAATGGATCGAGGAGCATATCAGGGACAACTACCCAGATCTGTTTCCGACCCTCGGCATCGAAGGTGATGGCGGATGGGAGGCGGTCTTCGTCGCCACGATTCGCACCCATATCTACGGGCCGCCGGGTCAAGAGTACGATGAGAGCATCGAACTGAGAAACTGGATGGTGCAACCACTACCCCCGGAGATGTTTGAATGATTGACTACACGCTATTCTACTGTCGCGTCACGTTCTTCGACCGGGAGCTTGTGTACCTGAACGTATTCGTGCAGGAACTGGAGCCAATCGATGGCCGAACGCGCCCTGCCCGCGAATGGATTGAGGAGCACATAGAAGCCAACTATGAAGATCTGTTCCAGACACTTGGCATCAAAGGCAGTGGCGGGTGGGAGGCGGTCTTCGTCGCCACAATTGGCATCCTCGCATACGGGCCAGACCAAGAGCCCGATGAGTCCATTGAACTGAGAAGTTGGCAAGTGCAACCACTGCCCCCGGAGATGTTTGAATGAGTCAAGTACCATGCCCTTGGCTTGAGCCCGACTACCCCGGCCTGATCTTCATGGCCGAGTATTCCCCCCTGCTCTCAATCCACGCAGCTTTACATAGCCCGCCACAAGTTTGCGGGCGGTCAACCAGCCGGCACCGAGCGCGCGAAGCTTGTGTGGGAGGATTACGACCCTCGCAACATCCCGGAGCCAACCATCGTTTGTCGCGACAGCGAAAACTACCGGGGCAAGAGCCAGTTTCAATTTCTGTTCGATTCGCTTTGGCAGTTGGGCCTCCGCCCACCAAAGCACGACCCGTCCGGCGAGGTGATCCAAGCAAAGGATCAGAACCTCGACGATCTTCGCAAGCTTCTTTTCAACCACCTTGGAGTAGACCAATGAAACCGAATGAACGTGTCTCTCATTTTATCTTTCTGTGTACCGTTGTGATGGTTGTCGTCTACCTCTTAGCCTTGTGGGCCTGCGCCAGCGAGCCCGTCGCTATGTCGACCAGCGCCACCCAATCTCAGTGGGTGCGGGTGACCGTGAAGACTGGCACCACCATTAACAGTGGGACCGGCTTCTACCTCGGCAGGGGTGTTGTCGCGGCGGAGCGACAGGTCGCACAAGGCTCGACAAACATGCGGGCACGGGTCACGTTCCCGTCAGGCGCCTCATATTTAGGCACTATTGTGTTTAACGACAAAAGGCCCAACCTCTGTTTCATCAAGCTGGATCATCGGCCCGACCGCGACTCGCTCAAGCTTGTGGGTCGTTACCACTACCGTGGACGAACTGCCCGCTTCTTCCGGCGAGTGGCCTAACCTGAAAGGACAACATGTACCGTTTTCTAATTGCTTTTGGGTTCCTAGTGACGCCTGCCGAGGCCGACGAATATGCGGAAGCCTACGCCAAGGCTGAGCAACAATGCCGCATGCTGGTGCTGTACTTCCACGACAAGGAAGACGGACAGTGCCGTCAATTCGAGCGGGAGGCTCTCAACGACCCGACGGTTCGCGCGAAGCTTCGGGGGTGTGTCTTCGCGCGACCGCCGTTGTCCATCGCACCAGAGGCGCTGCACGGGCGTCCCGGCGTGGTGATCATTGATCTCACCGGCTCGTCGCATCACGGGCGTGTGGTCAGCGCGTTTCCGCTCACCCGCAAGTTGTCGTACACGCCCGAGCAAATGAACATCATTCTCACCCTGCCGCCTGGCTCGCTCACGCAGCGCACGCTCATCTACGCTGTGCGGGTGCATCCGGAGCGTCCGGCCAGCACCAGTGGCACGTTCGACCCGACGCTGGCCAAGGAGGCGGAGCAGCACTCACTGCATCAGGCCATGATTCAACGCCAGGGGCACCACAACTGGGATCGTCGGTTCCGTCGGATCAACGCGGCGTTGCCCGCTGGTTTGGTGGCCTGTGAGGTCTGTGCGGAAAGCTGGCCGGATGAGAATCTGGTCGAGGCGGCCATCGAGTGCGTCCGGAGTTGGCGGACATCCGGGGGCCATTGGCGTGCGGTTCGCACGGCCTGCCCGGTTTACGGTTACGACATGAAGCGGGGCAGCAACGGAATCTGGTACGCCACGGGCATCTTCGGACAGAATTGAGGTTTACATGGTAGTTTTTATTGTGATCTGGTTGGCGGTAGTTATACTTATCACTGTGGTAATCGGTTTCATCGTAGGGGCTATCGAAGTGCGGCAGCAAGGTAAGAAGCACTTGAAGATTCCCGCCGACTGTCCGAAGACCGTTCACGACTTTATCGTTGACCTTGAGTGCCCTGACGGCACCTCTGTCCGCGTCGCTGTCCCCTCCGACGCGGACAGTTATGAGGGTCGATGCTCACGAGTACACGACGAGCATGGCAGCCCTGTCGGACTCAACCTCGTCTGCTCTGGACATTACACTTAATCTTGACTTTTGGAGGTTTGCATGGTAGACTTTATTGTGGCCTGTGTGGCAGTGACCTTGATCTTTATCTTAGTGGTCGGCAGCATTGAAATAGCCAAGAGCATCGGTAAGGTGCTTCGCAGCGGCGAAGAAGATCGACCTGATTACGTCGGAGACCCGCCGGAGGACTTCTTCGAGGAGGATATTTGATGGGTTGGGGCGGAGGCAGCGACGTGGCGAGCGACGCCATCACGTCATTCAAAAAGCACAATGTTCCAGATTCGCTAAGACGCGAACTGTACATCGATTTGATCGAGTCGCTCCGTAGTTTGGACTGGGACACCTGCGACGAGTGTTTCGGAGAAGACCCAGTGTTCGATGAGGCCATGGAGGTTATGTGGCGCCGCTGGTGTGAGAAACACGGCCACGACTATAGTAAGTTGTTTGGAGATAGTTCATGAGAACTTACAAGGAGAGAAGATGAAGATACTTGATACGAAGCCCTTCTCATCACCGATCAACGTGACCCCTGGCGATACACTACGAGTCACTTGGCGTGACCCTGAAGGTCAAGTCTTCGTGATGAAAACCAAGATCGAAGAGAAGCAAGTGCTGGATACCGCAGTGCTGGTAAAATACGAGCCGGATGAAGCAAGGGAGTTGGGATTCGAGGAAGCTTTGGGGATGTTTGCTGGGGAGGCGATCGATGAAGATGCTCGCTAAACGTGACTTTGCTACGCCTTTGCGATTTGAAAGCAGGCTTAGGGTGCGTTGGGGTACAGGCCCAAGTAAAATTATACCGCTACCGGGACGGGAGGCACTACGATTCAAAATCCATGAAGACGTGCGCTGCGAACAAGAAGTGACTCTTGAGAAGCCTCATGTTGTTGATCGTGCATACATTGTGCAGCTTGACCCAGAAGAGGCCGCCCACCTTGGCCTCAAGAGTGCCCTCGGCGTTGTGGAAGGAAGACGGCTTGGAGACGCTAAATGAGATTCAGAAAAGACGCCTACTACATCGATACTGAGACTTGTGGGTTCCATGGACTCGTCACCCTCATTCAATGGGCGTATGAGGATGGTGATGTTCATCTACACAACTTGTGGGACGTGCCGGTTCAAGAGACCCTCGACCTGATCGAGCGATTCTGTGAATCGACGTGTGTCTTCTTCAACGCAACTTTCGATATGTTCCACCTCTGCAAGATTTATACAATGTGGAAGCTGCTGCCGCCGGACGCCATACCCGCCAGTCTCCCAATATCCCTGTTGGTGCAGGCTGAGGAGGAGGCGCGAGATGGCCCGTGCATCAAACCCAAGGACGTGATGTGCCTTATGATGCACAGTCGCAAGGGCGAGTTTCAGTCACTCATGTCTCGGCATGATGTGCGGGTCACGAAGATACCTACGCCTCTCGCTGAGCCGCTTCGCAATATCCTCGAAGGGTTGATTGAGTTTGACGGCATCTTGTTCGCAGGCCGTGCTAACCCGAATGCTCCGAAATGGGGCGTCTATGATCGTATCAAGAAGGGCAAGGAAGATACGATCGACCCGAATTTCAAGGACGTCACACTCAAGTTCAGACCCGCGCGTGGGTTGAAGTTTCTCGCCCAGCACTGCCTTGGTTTGAGCCCAGAGTTCCACTCGTTCAAGGATGTGTACCCGGATCGGAAAGGACAGAAGCTATTCGAGTTGGGGTACGCTCCGTTCGCTCTCGGTGTGTCGGACGCGGAGAAGGGTTGGAAGGTCTACGACAAGAATGACAAACTCAAGGGCCTCGCGTGGCCCGCGCTGATCCACTATGATATTGAACATTGGCGCAGAAACAAAGAAGCGAGACGGTATGCAAGGGACGATGTTGTTTACACCCGGCTTCTGGATGAATACTTTGGCTTTCCTGAATCTGGCGACACAGACTCGGTGCTCTCCTGCATGGTGGCAGCCGTCAGGTGGCACGGCTTCGCTGTCGACATTGACGCGGTCACCCAGCTACACGCAAAATCCAAAAGGGTGCTTGAGGCATCCCCAGTAAACATCAACAAGCCCACCCAGGTCAAGCGGTACATCCGCGAAGTGATGGCCGAGGAAGAGGCGACCCTCATTGACAAGAGCACGAAGAAAGCCCACCTGGAGAAGATCCGGGCCGACTACGTCGTGATGGCTGACTCCGATGATTTCGATCCAGAACTCGGCGGCGAGGTGTGCGTTCGCTGTATCGACGAGGAAGACACAGCAACGTGCCCCCGCTGCGAAGGCAGAGGCTATCTGCCCGAAGGCCCAACGCTGGCGTCCAAACGAGCAGACGAGATCCTCAAATGCAAGGCCGCTGCCAAGGAAGTTGAACTCTACACCAAGCTTCTCAAGGCGGGCAGATTCCACGCAGCGTTCAAGGTCATTGGAACACTGTCTAGTCGAATGGCCGGAGGCGAAGGACTCAACGCCCAAGGCATCAAAAACTCGGCCGAGGTTCGTGGCGCCTTCCCTCTCAAGTGGGCTGGAATGATTCTGTGCGGCGGCGACTTCGACGGGTTCGAGGTGACGATCGCTGATGCTGTGTTCGGTGACGAGAAGCTCCGCGCCAACCTGCTGGCGGGTATCTCCATCCACACGATGATGGCGGAGAAGCTCTACCCAAGCAAAACTCGCGAACAGATCAAGGCCAGCAAGAGCTTCTCCGACGGCGGCGACATCGACATGTACACTCGCGGCAAGCAAGCTGTCTTCGCCACGCTGTACGGCGGTGACGCCAACACGATCAACAAGAAGCTGTCCATCCCGAAGAAGATCGCTGAAGAGGCCTTTGATGCCTTCCAAGAAGAATACCCCGGCATCAAGAAGGTCCGCGAAGAGATCGCAGAGCGGTTCCAGGCATTGGAGCAGCATGGTGAGGTGGGCACAGGCCGCATCAGCTACAAGCGGCCGGCTGAATACATTGAGACCTTCCTCGGATTCCGACGATATTTCACGCTTGAGAACAAGATCGCGAAGGCCTTGTACGATCTGGCGCATAACACACCAGTCGCATGGAGGAAGCTGGATTGGAAAGTCGTGCGAAGGAATCGTGAGCAGACACCTGCGGGGGCCATTTCCTCAGCCCTTTACGGGGCCGCCTTTCAGATCCAGGCCAGCACCATCCGAGCCGCCAACAACCACCTAATCCAGTCACCGGGCGCGATGATTACAAAGCAGTTGCAGCGGAACATTTGGGACGTGCAGCCATCGGGTGTAAACGCTTGGCGAGTGGCCCCGATAAATGTCCACGACGAAGTGTTGAGCGTGACCGATCCGGACGCCGTCGAGGAAATCACAGCAATCACAGTGGAGACAGTTGAGTCGTTTCGTGACAGAGTGCCGCTGATCGGGATGGACTGGGTCAAGAGTATGGAAGACTGGGCGGGCAAGAAGGGCGGAGGCGACGACCTGGAGGTCACGATCAGCCCGCACGGCATCAAAGGATGGAACGACGAGGACACAACCTACGTCGAGCCTATGGATGCTCAAGAGCTAGACGAACTGGATGAGGAAGATGATCCTTGTCCCGAGAGCATAACCGACGAATACCTGGAGAATTTAATCTGATGAGGGCGAGGGATCATCAGAGAATAATTTGACTTTCCCTCAATTTGTGGTACACTTATAGCATAGGGAGAAAACTATGTTGGAAGCACTGCTCATTTTGCTTGCGTTTGGTGGATTCTGGTTTTGGGGTTTGTTCGGCCTCGCGTCGTTGTTGCTCATCTTGTGTCTTGAAGAGGACAACGGGGTCGCCGCCACCGCTGTGTTTGTGGTCGCCCTGACAGCCATGCTGTTCCTGGGGAACACCAGTTGGCTAACCTGGGTGTTTCAGAATCCGCTCTATTTTGGGTTGGGTGTCTTAGGATACCTAACCGTGGGCGTCGGATGGGGTGTTGGTAAGTGGTGGGTCTACGTCCGGGATTGTGCCATGCGATACCGCCGAGAACGTCGAGAGTGGTTGGAAATGCAGGCCGGATCGCCTCAAGATGGCTTGGATGTTGCAGAGTGTCGAGAAGCGTTGCGAACCGGAGCCCTGACGGGCGAAATCAAGGACGCTTGGCTGGACTACGTCGAGGGCCGCTACCACGGCAAGAAAATCACCAAGCCGCTGGCCCGACGTTACAAAGGTCGGATCACTGCTTGGATGACCTACTGGCCCTGGAGCGCCCTTTGGACACTCATCAACGATCCAGTACGCCGTTTCTTCTGTTGGGTCTATGAACAACTCAGCGGTGTGCTGCAAGCGATCTCGGATCGTGCATTCCAGGACATTGATATGGAAGATGTTGAGTGATCTCGCCCGGATCGAATTGATGCCCACGACCCTGCGACCAGGGTCACGGGCATCGAAGGGCGGAACAACAAACACTTGGAGAGAGCCTGATGCTGATGACCCCAGAACTCAGATGGCGAGATCGTACCGTTCCGACTCGGAGAGGAATTCGCGAGATGACACCGGAGAACCCACAAGCGACCGCCCGCCCAGAGCCCTTGCTGCCGCCGGGCGGCAAGTTTTACCAGCAGACATACCGGAGCCGTATGTGGGTCGCTCCCGGTCCTGGTGGGTTTTGTATGATGTTCCTGACCGAGCGGCCGAACCGGTGGCACAGGCTGTGGCAACGTGTGTTCTTTGGTTTCATTTGGGAGGAAATTGATGCCTAGTATGTTAAATCGAATACGAGCATGGTGGCACATGCGGGAGTATTTGAGAGCTGAAATTCTCTCGACGTTACATTGCAGCGGGGGCGGCACAGATGGCGTCCACCTGCAAACAACAGAACGTCCACCACAATTCTTTCTTTTGTCGATGCAATCTGATCGGCTGGGGATAATGCGGACAGTCAAATGTACTCCCTATTCCGATTTTGGTACAACGTGTTTTAATGTCAAAGGTGTGTGGACCGAATACTATCAGAATAGGGATTGAATGAGCCGCACTCGCAAGGGATCAAAAAGGCCGGGCTATGAATACTGGGGTCGTCGGCCGTGCTCCGGCTGGAACCCCGGCAAGGAATCGAAGATGATTACCCGCCAGATCGAACGAGCCCAAGAGAAAGAGGGGCTCCGAGACGAGATCAAGGAGATAGAAAATGAAGTCGATGATGACGGCCTTCAAACTGGCCAACAGTGAGGCGAAGGCTAATCGCAACGTCATGCTCCTGTTCCCGGACAGGTCCTGGACGGCTGGTGCGCCTTTGACGACTCCTCCGAAGGGAGATCACGGCGCCATCTACATTCGATGTACCACATGTCTTAGCGGACTCAAGTGGGTCTCCATCGACACGCTGATTCTGGTCGAACCGACTGCCTCCACCTGGGACGCTGAGGGCGAGGCATACGCCCGTGAGCGGCTCAGAACAAGCCTTGACCCACGAGTGCTCCGAGTGAAATCATGAAAAGACAAAACCCTATTGACATAGTGATGACGCTGTGGGAGCAAATCAACACGTCCCCGTGGATCACCTTGGAGTGTATCAAAGGATACCATGGATGTATGATTCACTTTGAGATGAGACACTCGAAGACCCTCGCTCGACAGGGCGTTCAGTTGGAGGCCCACGCCATCTACATGCTGTGGGACCCCTGGACACAAGATTATATCTTGGGACGGCTTAGGGCCGCCTTAGCTGTTCTCACTCGCAACACGGCGGAGGCGGGTGTTGGATCACTTGACGTTTACCGAGAGGACTACCAGGCATGACCGCACGATCGAGACACCGAGGGCACCGAATCGAGTGGGCGGGCCACAAGTGGGTCTACACAGATTGGAGCGACCCAACGATGGTTAAGTACGGCAAGGAGCGACCCTGCACACGTTGCGACAACCTGAGCGAAGAGGGTGGTACTGACTTCTGCCTCGGCAGGCTACCCTACATGCAGCAAGCGTGCTGCGGCCACGGGCTCCCGGAGGAAGCCTACTTCATCTTCCACAACGGCGTGGAAGTGTGTGGAGCGGACGCCATCAAGCTTCGGGAGTGCTGGACTCACAACTATGTGACGCCAAGACTCGTGATCGAAGTGTTCTTGCAAGTGCTGAATGTGGAGGCCACGTACCGGTTGTGCCAGTTGCACACGGCTGGGGCACTCTCGACGGACACTCTGGCCAGAATCGGCGGCCTAATTTGCCGGAAAGCGGTTGACATTGCTCCAATCTGTGGTATACTTGAAGTATGCAGAGGGAGCAATGACTAAATCACTCGAACCGAAAGGCACACATGGGAATGAACTTGAAGGCGATCATGAACGTCCAACGACAGATGGATATCCTCAGCGACGGTCATCAGGATGTCGTTGACCAAGCCGTGTCGGCGACGTTGGCGATCACCACCATGGACGACCAGATGGAGAAGGCGAAGGGAACCGGTCGGCCGGCGATCGGACTCACCGCATACAATCAAAGAACCCAGCGGCAACTGGAAATGCTGCAAGAGCAGTTGTGGGCGCAGGCCACACGAGCCCTTCGGATACGTGAAGAGATCGAGCAAATCAAGAAAAACTTGAAAGCCGTTTGACAAACCCAGCCATGAGTACCAACGTGGAAGTGCCAGATGAAGCCCCGCCATTTCGCAACCGGAAGAAAGTCAAGAAGAGATTTGGCGTGGAGTGGAGGGCCCCGAAGCTTCACTTTGCAGACAGTAAAACTTACCTCACCTGGGGTTGGGTGATTTGGAAATGGTACACAACAGAGAAACAGCGAGATACAGCCTTGGTTGGTCTCATCAAAAGCGTGTGTAATGCTTACAAGAACCAGGACCGGGAACATACATTCCCACAACCCCTTGGTGACGGGCCTAGATATCGAAAGGTTGATCGATGAGACTAGTCGGATTTGGTCACGCGAAGAGAGTTGGTAAGGGCACGATTGCAGAGATGCACGAACACACCGATTGAACAACTAACCTTGCAGGCTGTTACAACACTCACAGAGGCCCTCCCGGAGCACAAACTATGGAAGCCCGCGAACTGAAGAACGCTTTGACGTATATCGGCGACGCTGAGGAGGTCGAGTTCATTGTGAATAACAACAAAGGGCTGAAGCATGTCGCCGAGCCCACCCACGCACAAATCACGACCAAGTGGGAGATGCCTAAGCGAGGTGACCTTAAGCCCCGCCCCCGATGATCTTCCCAAAACTATGACCATCTTTTTGGAGATTTGATGATTCAACCAACACCTGAACAGATCGGACGCCTGCCGAAGTGGGCACAAGCCCACATCAAGCAACTGGGTCGCCAGCGTCAGAACGCCATTGACTCCTTGAACAAGTTCCAAGACTCCGACGAGCCAACGCCGGTTTCGTATGAGCAGTTCAAACAACTCGGTCGCGGTAGTGAGTTCTTAACGCGGCACATCGACACGCATAGCGTCAAGTTCACCAAGAACGGTGTCACACTGGTAGTCACACTGCATGATGACGACCGAGGCATCGCACTGTCCTGGGGCCCAGAGGGTAGCCACGGACTGGGTGACATGTGCTTCGTCCCAACTGCCTACCAGCAGGCTCGGATCACCAACTTGGCGTACATGTCTAACGAGTACAAGTCGTTGATGCAACGGAAGAAGCAGACCGAGGAGAAAAACCACTTGACAAGCACCGTTTTGTAGGGTATACTTGAGTGTATCCTTTTGAAAAGACAAACCAGCGTACTCAAACCCGGAGGACACAGTTATGTGACATTGGCAGGCTAAAGACCTACCCTGTGTAGTAGCTCAATGGGTAGAGCAGTTCACTGTTAATGAACAGGTTGGAGGTTCAAGTCCTCCCTACACAGCTTGAGCGGGTAGCCCAATTGGCAGAGGCGAGGCATGACGTCAATAAAGCCCGGAAAGTGTGGGTTCAAGTCCCGCCCCGCTCACTAACCACTGGAGATCAGAGATGACACGCGAAGAAGCGCTAGCAAAAGAACTTGTATACTACTGCTTGGAATGCAGTTGCACGTACAAAGAAATTCCAAGCCGACAGTACGAGGACGGCCACGGCGGGCGCCTATTGGGCATGTGTGGGTGCGGGTGTGACCTGTTCGCGAGATTAGATAACAACAGCCAGGAAGGTCAGCAATGAAAACTCACACGTTTTCAATTGTCGTAGGGACGACGGCGTGCGACGCAAGATGCCCGTTCTGCGTAAGCAGAATGACTCTGGCGCCGGGCACCGGTAAACATACGCCGATTCAATGGGATCGCTTTGAGACAGCCTGTAAGATCGTCGAGCACTCCCGTGACGGCCTGATTAGTGTCGTTCTGACTGGTGTAGGCGAGCCCCTACTTCACCCGAAACAGATCAGCAAGTATTTGACGCGCCTGAAAGGTCGATTTCCCTTGGTGGAGCTTCAGACCAACGGGGTCAGTGTCGAACTTGCTGCGAAGTTGACCTGGTGGGAGACCTGGAAGCTCCAAGGCCTCACCCAGGTGAGCGTCTCGATTGCCCACATCGACCCGGCTCGCAGCAACCAGATCATGGGGATCGAGGCACAGTACAACTATTTGGACGCTGTGAAATATCTGAAGAAGGTTGGTTTCAGTGTGCGGTTGAACTGCACCATGGTCAAGAGCGGGACCTACAGACCTTCGCAGGTGGTAGATCTCATCGACCGCTGTGCAATGAACGGCGTCGACAAGCTGACGCTACGCGAAGTTGTGATGCCCGCCAATTCTCAGAACGCGAAAGTGGCCAAGTGGGTCGAGGACGAAAAGCCCCATGGCGCGGCCGAGAACTTGCGCACCTATTTGGAACTGAGAGGAGCCCACCGTCTCCTGGAGCTTCCCCATGGTGGCATTGTCTACGACGTGGACGGACAGAACGTCGCCGTGGCCACTTGCCTCACTGAGACCACCGACCCTAATGACACCCGCCAAATCATCTTTTTCCCAGACGGAAGAATCGCTTACGATTGGCAATACCCCGGAGCAAGGATTCTATGAATAGTCCCTACATTTCCATTGACATCGAGACAACCGGCACTGACCCGGAACGACATCAGATCCTGGAGATCGCGGCGGTCTATAATCAACAAGGTGTTGACGTGATGTCGTGCCCTCACTTCCACATTGCTATGGACCCCGGTGAAATCGTTGGCACCGCTTATGCGCTGAACATGAACGCACGGATCATCAAGCATCTTGCGATCGGTAAGGAACGTAATCCGACCTCCGCCATGATGCTGCTGATGAATTGGGTGCGACACCTCCGCAAGCAACTTGACATCGAGCAGTTCCACCTGATCGGGAAGAACGTTGGTGCATTCGACCTTCAATTCCTGAAGCGGATGCCTGGCTGGGAAGAGGGCTATTTCAGCTACCGACACATGGAGATCGGCTCCCTCTTTTCGACGCCCGAGGGCATCTCCGGTCAGTCCGAGTTGTTTGATGCTCTGGCAGCGGACGCCGAGATCGAGGGCTCCCCGCACGAGGCCTTGTACGATGCTCGCGTGTCGCTTGAACTGGCTCGCCGGTTCTGGCGGAATAGTCTCTGGGAGGCACTATTTGGCACAGGTGAGGCATACCGCCAAACCACCGAGAAATCCGAAGAAACCACTTGACAAACCAACAAAAGTGTGGTATACTTGAATAGCACAGAACCCGGAGGCCACAATGGCTAACAAGCAGAGAAGGCACCTTCTGACACTGACCCACCCGCAACTGGTTGCCCTGGCAACACAAAAGATGCTGCTGCCCTACCGCGACATCTACGCCAAGACGAAAGGGCAACTCATCGAACTTATGCGCGACGTAGAAGGCGTCCTGGCGCCCGTCAAGACTTGGGAGCCGGTCGACGAGGGCACCATGCTTGACAATGACCAGCAAGTCATTGAGGAACCCGGAACGGTCGAGGTGTCTTGATGATAAACCAGAAAGCTGAGCAACTCAAGTCCCTATCTGAGTCCGGCACACCTGCCGACTTGTGGCTCTTCATCGCCAACGAAACGGAGATTGATCGTCACATTTGCAAGATGGTCATTTTCCGGATGTTGTTTGGGGTCAACCTCGTCGAGGGCGCCATTGAGTACGGCTTGACAGTCGACGAAATGGTGAACATTCGGACGGCGTTTGACCAGTACACCCATGAACACAAAAAGGAAACCGATGCCGTACATCAAGAAAGCTGATCGACCGATGTTTGACACAATGATCGACGGGCTCGTCCCGAAGATCCGGGGCTTTGACCGCTTCGCCGTATGCCAAATCGCGGCCAATCTCGTTACCAGCGCGCTGACACCCACAACGTACCTGGAGGCCGTTGAGCCGATCGTTGACGGGATTATCAAGGCCCTCGCCAAACGAATCCGAGTTCGCGGAGACGCGAACTATTGCGTCTGTCGCATCTTACTGGAAGGCATGAAGCCGGAGACTGGGTGGTCCTACCACTCGCTTAGTGACGTGATAATAGCTGGCGACACCGCGATCAACCTCGTCTATGATGTTCAGCGAGAGTTGAAACTTGAAGACGCTGATGTGGCCGACGCTATCTCGGTGCTGAGCGACGCTGTCATCGAAATCGAGCGACGCCTATTGGGCCCTTACGAGGACGCCGCGATCCTGAAGAACGGTGACATGGCGTGCTTCGCCGACGAGGACTTTGTCCTCAAGCCTTTCGGCCTCGGCCTGTCGGGGGTGTTCAGCGGCCGAGCCGCCTGCGGGTGCGTGTGTGACCCGTGCCGGTGCGAGCCGACGTTCGATCTCCCGCCGGTCACCGAAGCGCTCAATCGGACGCAATACGAAGCCATCGACCAGAAGCGGAGACAAAATGAACAGTAATCTCTCAACACCCCAGCAGACCAGTGATGCGATCGCTCGGTGGAAGCTTCAGACTCTGCTAGGAGTCTTCAAGCCTCGATTGATTCTGACCCCGTTCGCGATCATCAACCGTACCAATGACATTCCGCCCGCCCACTGTCTCAAGTACAAGGAAGTTTTCGTGTTTGGCGTTCGAATCATGCGTGTTCAAATAGATTGATGGACCCGAAGAAGTTCAAAAGCCGGACAGGGCCGGAAGCCATCATTCAGCGGGAGTTCATTCGTTATTTGAAAGACAGGGGGTGGAACGTAGAGCGGATGATCGGGAACCAGCTACAGAAAGGCATCCCGGACATCTACATCATGCACCCCGACCACGGGACGCGATGGATCGACTTGAAGAACCCACACGACTACGAGTTCACTACCGCGCAGCGAATCAAATGGCCGGTCTGGGAGGCCCACGGCACCGGCATCTGGATCATAACGGGGTGGTCGGACGAGGACTACGTGAAGCTTTGGAAGGCCCCGAACTGGCGAGAGTATTGGAAGCCGAAGTACGACGAAGAGTCCGAGGAACTAGACCAAGCGTTACAGGAGTTGTTCGATGAATTCACAGAAGACCCTCTTACTTGATCTGGACGGTGTGCTGATCGACATGGTTGTGCCGCTCATGCGGTGGTGGGGAGTTAGTATCGATCACGAAGAGCAGTACCCACAACAGTTCGGCGGGGATGTGCAGGCCGCGATCGTTCATCTACATGAGCAGCAGAACCAAATGGTTAAGGCCAATAATGTCCGCAACATGCCGAAAGAGGTATTCTGGCACAGGCCGTCTCGTGGTTTCTGGCGAAACCTTCGACCCTACCTGGCGGCCCGAGACTTCGTTGAGTTTCTCGAAACTGGTCCGTTTGACATCTACTTTATGACGGCTCACGCGAACCCCGACTGTGCTGCCGCCAAGCTGGACTGGATCGACGAACGCTTCCCGAAGTACCGGGACCGGGTTCTCGTCGGCCACCCGAAGCATCTCGTGGCCAACTCGCATTCGATTCTGATCGACGACTGCACAAAGAACTGCGAGGACTTCATAAAGGCTGGTGGCGTCGCCATTCAGTGCCCTCGCCCGTGGAACACTAGGCATAACGCACCGGAGTATTTCAATGAGTTCACTGGGCAGCGACGGCCGGAGTACAACGTCATTACACAAGACCTTTACGCAATAATAGGCACACCATGAGATTAGTCACAGCGAACAATAACGACTGTGTCGCCGCGTCGCTCGCCATGCTGCTTGACGTCGAACTCGGCTACATCAAGAATCAACTATTCACCGACCTCCCAAAACCCTTCCCCGGCCAGTGGGAGTTATTCCCAAAAGTCCCCGACATGAACGTCATCTGCGACTGGGTGTGGGGCACCTACCAGATTGCACTGACCCCGTTTGAGTACGATCCGCAAAGCACGCCGCACAGAAACTGCCCGCCGGTCTCAGTCTATCCTCGAACGACAAACCTCCTGGGTGTCACAGCGGACGGGGCGTTCGACAATCAGATGGCACACGGGCCAGGACTGCTTGAGGGCCTCACCCTGAACGGGAGCCTGGGCCACATGTGTGCTTGGGACGGTAAGGTCATCCATGACCCGCGCGGCTACTGCTACTCATACAACGTCGCGAAAGAGAAGTTTAGCTATCAAGTTACCCGATTCTGGTTGGCGGTCAAAGGAAAGACGCTATGAACTATATCCACCTCAAGCACTACCACACGAAAGTACAGAACTTTGATCATCCGCTGCTTGACGACGTGATCAAGTCGTACAACAGGGGCAAGCTGAATACCCTGGCTTGGCAGGTTGTCGAAGGGGAGGACCCGGAAGAGTTGGTGATGGCACTTCGGTCATGTCTCAAGTTGCTTGTGGGTCGGTTCCTCGGCAACTGGCCGGAGAGCGCACCGTATGTTGATGATATGGTCAGCGAAGGCCTCTCTGAGATTGTTCGGCTTTGCAACGACATTCCAGAAGACTTGCTGGCAAAGAAGAGCATTTTCAAGATCGCCGATTCTCGTGCTCAGTATGGTATCGAGAAGATGCTGAACAATTCACGGAGTCTCTCATCTGCCAGCCCGAGAACTCAGATGACGAGGATCGGCCGGGGTGAAGATCCTCTCTATGTACAGAGTGTAAGCGACACGCTGCTGTCGACTCCCGAAGACGAGACAGCTTTCCACCCGGTCGAGGACGGCGACGAGAAGATCAGAGAGATATTGGAAGTCATCAGGATGCTCAAACCCGCCGACGAGATCGACGAGAAGATTCTTGATCCTCTTTACTGGGATATGTCTGACGCGGAATTGGCAATGAAGTCAGGCATTAGTCCGCAAGCGATCCGGAAACGGAAGCTTCGCCTTCACAATCAATTTCTTAGAATCACGGAGTAAGTTATGAAGAATCCATCGCACAAATTCTACGCGGGTTGCATCATAGCGTTGATCGCCATGAACGTCCTCATGGGTATGAGTGTCGCCACTGTTGAGGTGTGCGCTGGAAGGTGGAGTAAACGTGTGGACTCGCTCCGGCAGGTTCAGGAACTGAACCGGAAGGTTCTCTATGCTAACGAGTATTCACAGGGCCTCGCCGAAGCGGTCCGGATGCTGGCGTTGGAGAACGGCATCCTGTGCGAACGTGATAAAGCAGCGACCGAAGTTGTCGTGCAGTACGAAGAAGAGTCCCGCAAGCTGAAGATGTCGCTCGGCGATGCCTGCAAGCGACTTGAAGAACAGCTTGGGCAGATCAACAAGCTAATCGACGAAGTCGAGGACCTCACCTGGCAGGTTGGGGTCTTGGAGGACGCCTTCGACAAAGTGACTGTCAATGTGATCCAGGCGGATTAGGCTGTCAACCGGGCGCCGCCCTTCTAACCTTCAACCTTTTCTGAGGCAATAATGACGAAAAACGACACCGCTCCGAAAGTTCCGTTCCGAATGTCAGAGATCCCTTCCCTCGCTCCAATCGTTACCAAGGCGATTGTCGAGGCGGGTATTTCGATCGTGCCCGGTAAAGTGACCGACATGCATGGTCAGATCTTCGCCAACTTCACGCTCCCGTCCAGCGATGTAGCGGAGATGACAGCCTCCGACCTCTTCCTTGATTACCTGAAGCCTGCGACAGAAGAGATCTCCCGACAGATCATTAAGTATGCTGACGGCTGTGACTTGTGTGTGGCCACCGCCCCACTGCCGCCCGCCGGAAACCCGGTTGTTGGGTTCCGCTGCCTCGGCGGCAAGATTCCGGTGAATATCTACATTGCACGTCGGGACAAACCCGACCGGCACCAGTTCATTATCGAAGCCCGTGTAACCCGTGTAACCCGTGTGGAGAAAGAAGATGGCGCGTAGAGAATTTCTACAGCTTGCGAAGAAGTTTGTGTTGGGCAAGGACGACCCCAGTGGCATGTACATCTCGGAGAAACTTGATGGGACTCGGGTGTTCTGGGATGGCGGCATCTCGCGTGGCATGGAGACCGTCTCCGTTCCATGGGCAAACATCCGTGACCCGAAACTCCCCGGAGCGCTGAAGAAGAAAATCAAACCAGTGGCAAGCGGCCTTTGGTCGCGGTATGGTAACCCGGTTATGGCCCCTGACTGGTGGCTGAATCGGCTGCCCCCGATCTTCCTCGACGGTGAGTTGTTCGCCGGTCGCGGCAACTTCCAGACGCTGCGTTCGATCGTGGCAAAGGACGTGGCTGAGGAAGAAGCGTGGCGGGACGTCCAGTTCGCGGTCTTCGGGTGCCCCCCTGCTGAGCAGGTGTTCGCTGCTGGCGAGATCAAGAACCCGAACATGGTACTCAACGTCGACCCAGAGAGCATTTTGAAGTTCATGCAGCGACGTGCCGATGCCGGGACAGGGGACGGGGTTGTCTGCGCCGCAATGCGGGGCGCCACATTCGAGCATGAGTTGAACTATCTCCAAGGTGCCCTCCCGCAGGACGATCTAGTCTACCTGCACCAACATGTCCAGTTGCCGAGCAGTCAGGGGCGAGCCGAGGCGCACATGAACAGGTTCATGGATGAAGTGTTGAACGAAGGCGGCGAAGGCGTCATGCTCCGCGATCCGCAATCAATCTGGACGCCCAAGCGTGTGAAGAGCCTGCTGAAACTGAAGCCGTTCACAGACGACCAAGGCACGTTGACCGGCTTTGTCTCCGGGCGGCAGACTGACAAGGGCAGTAAGCTGCGGGGCCTAATTGGTGCGATGGTCCTCGACTACAAAGGCAAGAGGCTGGAGTTGAGCGGGTTCACCGACGAGGAGCGACGCTTCGCCGACGAGGAGATGACGAAGCACGCCTACAACAACCCCGGCGAAGATATGCCTGCCCACTTCCAAGGCTCGCACTTCTCGGTTGGTGGCACAATCGAGTTCCGCTACCGAGAACTGTCCGATGCCGGCGTGCCAAAGGAGGCTAGATTCCTTCGACATGTATAAAGTCGACCCAGAAGACTCAGGCTACGTCAGCCAATTTACTTGGCACCTTGACTGTAAAAGATATGTTGTCTCTACTCTACGACCACATCAGGGTGCAAGGATGCACCGGCTGGTGGCCGAGAGAATGGGCCTCAATATACAAGGCCTCATGGTCGACCACATCAATGGTGTTAAGGCCGACAACAGGCGGGAGAATTTGCGAGTGGCCACCAACGAACAGAACAGAGCCAACAGCAAGATCAACAGCAATAGTAACTCAGGGTCAAAGGGCGTGCATCTAAAGAAGAAGCAAAAGAGGAATTCAAACAGGAAGCTACGTCGCGACGCGAAGGGCGACCGATGGGTCGCTCAAATCAACATCGACGGGAAAAAGCACCATTTGGGTAATTTCGACACCTGTGAAGAGGCGCACGCCGCCTATAAGAAAGCTGCTGAAAAAGCATTTGGATGTTTCGCTTCAACAGAAGGAATCCTACCATGCACGGAGTGAGTGACCCACTAACAACAGGGTGGAGCAACTGACTATCATTTACTAATCCAATAGAACAAGAGGAGATTTTGATGGCACAAGGCGAATTTACAAAAGAGGAAGCGGCGGAAACAGAGGAAGCATTTACGGAGGTGTTTCGGGCGCTCTCAAAAAAGAAGCAGATAGATTTCTTAGGGCCCCGACGTTTACAAAGGACTGTTGACTATGACGAAGAGGTTGTGATGTCGCAGAAGCAAATCAAAGACAAGTGCATCACGCTGAAAGGGCCGAGCGGCTCGATCTTCTTGGCGACCGTTGAGTATTATCAAGACCGGCCAATCAGGGACGAGCACTTTGCTGTGGAGCAAGAGTTCCCAGACATGAAGCTGGCTCAGAAGTTTCTGGCGAAATTCCCGCGTGACGTTTGGAACGGGACGGCCCACGTTGGTAGAAAACAACCACTCATATAGGAAGCCAATGATCAAGGTAAGATGCTACGGTGGTCCGGCACACGGCCGCACGATAAACTTGGACGACATGGCGTCGTACCGCTTCGAGATGTATGCTTCGCCTCGTTTCAACCATCTCCTCGAAGGCTATAGTCCTCTTGGTGGTATGCTACCACCATCATGTAATCTCAGAGAGATTCACACCTACTACTTGCAAACTTACCAACAGGAAGGCATCACTGAATGTGAATCCGGGGTTCACCGACGGGCGCAAGTTACGATACTGGAGGGTGCCGAGTTGTTGCGGAGGGAGTTGCACGAGTTGGAAGACGCAATGGAGAGCGTCCCTTGGACTTGGAGCCAAAGACCCTTCGATCCTTCACCAGTTCGAGGCGTGGTGGGAGAAAGCTCTCCACGACCAAGGCTGGGAAAAAGTAAGAGTATACTACTAACCCCTATAGGAGTCTGCTGATGTACAATAAGTTGCTTGGCATGTTGAAGCCGCATATCCCCGACGTTGAGCAGTGCTGCCTGATCGTCGAGAAGCTGATCGACTTTATTGAAAAAGATCGCGAGTTGGAAGTTGAGAAGGCCCGCGACGAAGGCCTCGACGAAGGCTACGACGATGGCCTCAACGAAGGCCGAGACAAAGGCTACGACGATGGCCTCAACGAAGGCCACAACGAGGGCTACGACGAGGGCCGGGCGGCCGGAGAGTTTGCCTAATTCTTCGTGAATTGGCTTGACAAACGCCCTTTTGTATGGTATACTTGAGTATGGAGGCCCTCGGTCTTCTGTACGGCGCTCAGTTGGAGGCGATATGATAGACAAGCTGCGGAACAAGCACGGGAAAGTGATCGCTGGCTCGGAGGACTACAAGCCCAAGCAGACGCACGTAGACCTGTTCAAGTTGCTGGCGGCTCAGCCCGATGACACTCGCGGGTTAGAACAGTCGCTGTTGATCCTGTCTACCCCTCGTTGCGGGTCAACTCTCTTCTGCGAGGCGTTGAACAACTCGTTACAGCTTGGCATTGCCGACGAATGGCTGAATTATGAATACTTCGCCACTTGGGCCTATGTGCTCGATCTGGACCACTTCGACTTGCAGGAGTATATTAACTGGATTGCTCGGAAAACCATGCGAAACACTGGGGTGTTGGTAATCAATCAGCACATTGGTCAGGTTATCGCGATGAACAACGACTTCGGGGTCGCCCTTCAGTCATTGGACTTCAAGCAGATTGTCTACCTGTCACGTCGCGACAAGATCGCTCAGGCTGTGTCGCTTGCGAAAGCGGCCTCCACAGGTCAGTTTCGCTCATACGAGGACGTCACTGACGTCGCTAACCTTTCGTTCCCGGCGATCGCCAAGGCTTTGAAGAGTGTCACCGACTTTGACACTTTCGCCCGCAGCAATCTCTGGCAGTTCATCGACTATGAATGGGAATACGAGGACTTCCAGCACCTTGGGCACGGGATAGTCCTTCCGAATAAGTGCTATACGACCACCTTGAAAGAGTTCGGCAAGGACCCACAAGCATACTACACCACGGGCGCTTTGAAGAAGCAAGGTGATAACACCAGCGAACGCGCCGCCTCCCGCTTCCTGAAATATATCACCGGAGAATCACAATGAGAACGGTTAAGAGTCTGTCGCCCACCAGCCTGCACTTGTGGGAGAGGGAGCGAGATAGCTTTTACGTGAAGTACCTCTCGGAAGAACCCAAGCCGTGGGAGCCTCAGACTGAAGCGATGACCATCGGCAGTGCGTTCGACGCCTTCGTCAAGTGTTCTCTGCACGGCCACCTGTTTGGCCACGACGGCGACGGAGAGTACGACCTTCAAACACTGTTCGAGAAGCAGTGTGAAGTTCTTGAACTAAGGCCGTGGGCTTGGGAAGCTGGCAAGTACGCCTTTGACTGTTACCGAACCTGGGGCTGCTACGATGAGTTGCTTCGCGAATTGCAACAAAGTGAGGAAGACCCTCAATTTGAGTTCACACTACGCGGAACAGTCGAAGGCGTCCCACTTGTCGGCAAACCCGACTTGTGGTATCACAAGAACGTCCAGGTCATCTACGACTGGAAGGTGATGGGCTTCTGCTCACGCCACCCACAGTCGCCGAAGAAGTTCTACAGGACGTGCCGCGATTGCTGGGGCACAGACCGCGCAAAGCCAACCCGTGGCTTCAAGGGCACCCCCATGGCGCACAAAGGCTACAAGGAAATTGACCACTTCGGCCACAAGATCGGCGCCCACTTCCTTGAAGAGGTTGACAGTAAGTGGGCGGACCAGATCGCGATCTACACCTGGATGTCCGGCGTGCCAGTAGGCGACGAAGGCACCGTAGTGGGGCTCGACCAGTTGTCCTGCAAGCCCTCTCCTGACCTTGAAGTGTGTCGATTCCCACTCATCCGAGTCGCACAGCATCGCTGCCGCATCTCGGCCACTTATCAGCATGGCCTTGTCAAGCGTTTGCAGGACTGCTGGAATCAGATCCAGTCCGGGCACATCTTCACTGACCTGTTCCGCGAAGAGAGTGACCAGCGATGTGAGATACTGGACATACAGCTACGCGGCGAGGCCACCGAAGTCAATGCCGACGCCGTGAAAGACGCCGACGAAATGGGCGACTTTTGGGCCGACGTGAACAAAAAGGAATACCGAGGATGATAAAGGTCTACAGGGGCCAGATTCGTGACATGCCTCATATCGTTCGGCTAGACACCCAAACGCAAGAATTTGCCTTGGATGTGGATGAAGCCAAGTCATGGCTCCTGGCATCAGGTAAGGTGCCTCTCCTGGCAACCCTGAGCGATCGCGAGGTTGGTTTTGCCTTGGCTCTGTTCAACAAGGACAAGGACGTCGCTACCATTGATCGTGTTGGCGTGCATCCAAGGTTCCGGCGGGTGGGGATCGGCCGCAAGATCGTCGAACGTGTTGCGCTGGAAGTCGTCACAGAAAACATTGGCAAGGTTCAAATGATCGTCCCGAGCTATATCATTGACGACATGCAAGACCCTTGGAACATTGAACAGTGGTTGTGGAAGCTGGGCTTCAAGGCACTGGGGGTGCTGACGGACCACTTCCACCGATACAACCGAGACTACGACGGATACATTTTCCAGAAGATGAAGCCATGATTCACGAACCATCTGTTGAGCGTGTGAAAACGTCGGTTGACCCCAACGGCTTCCTTGGCATCTTCCAGGGGATGGCTGAAGAGGCTAAGGAAGAGGGCCGCGACATCAACCAGGTGTGCATGTCCTACATTGAAGACGGCGACCAGTTCGTTGAAGGTACGTGGGTGCCCGAACTGTGGCTAGTCGTCAGAAAGGTGTTGCCCGATGACCAGAGTTGACATTGCCCACATGGACGCGCTCGAATACTTGAAACGATGCAAACGATTCCACGCGGCGTTTGCGGACCCGCCGGACAACCTTGGCTTGAAGTATGGCGGCTTCAAAGACAAGATGTCTGATATCGAATACCATTGTTTTCTCCACAATCTAGTTCACTTGGCCACAGCGAAGTGTGACATACTTTGGCTATCATTGAACTCTCGACACGCTCCGCTGATTGGTTACATCATACACCAATGGCAGACAGAGGAATGGGAGGTTCTGCCTTGTACACAGACGTTCACATTTTACCAACACAACCACTGCGACTTCGGCAACGCACACCGAGTCATGTACCGCCTACAGAAAAGAGGCACTAAGAAGTACATGGACGCCGTGCGGGTCCCTTCATGGCGGCAACTCAATGGTGACAAGCGCGCAGACCCGCGAGGCAAGGTTCCGGGCGACGTTTTTGATTTCCCAAGAGTCACCGGAAATTCCAAGCAACGCTGCAAGTTCAGCCCAACCCAACTTCACGAGGGGATTTATGAGCGGTGTATACGATCCTGTTGCGCAAAAGGGGACACAGTCGTTGATCTCTTCGCTGGGAGCGGAACCCTTGGGCGTGTTGCGCCTCGATGCGGGGTCAATGCCCTGATGATCGAGTTGAGCCGTGAGACCGTCGACAACATCCTGGCCAACCAGCCTGAGACCGAGGAGGTTCACTGATGCACGAAGGGCAAGCTCGTCAAATACTGGAGCGGGATAGAGTGACGCGAGAAATCGCCACCATAAAGACTCACCGTCTTTATGGTGGCCCGCATCTGCTCCCTTTAGCTCAGGATCGAGCAGTTGGCGGGTGGGGCGACCTTGTCAGAGAAGCACAAAGGTCCTTGGAGACATTGGATGCCGGCTGAGACTAGTGGAGAGGTAAAACGAGATACCAGTGAAAGTACCCGTATGAAGTCGTTCTACGATTTCGAGACTTTGCGCGATGCTCAGGTGTTCTTCAATCGAAAGGGTGTCGCAGCATATGATGTCAAGATCGGCGGAGCCTTCGGGCTTGCCACGCCAACAGAAGATGATGATCCCGTTTTCATGTGGGAGGTTTGATGCCACCCGGTAACAAAACCAATGAAGGAGATTCTGATGAACAAAGGTGACACTGTTATATTCGCTCAACGCTTCGACCCTCATGTGGAGGACAGTAATCCCGACTTGATTGAGGTGACCGTTCATCGCGACTACGGAGACACCGTGCTGGTGACCAAAAATGGGCACCAACACTTGGTTGGCGGGGACGCAGTTTTCTCGGATACGTCCACGGCTGTCAAAGCTTTCGCCTTGCAGTCGCAGATGAAGGCAGATATTGCAGAGTCCAGGGCCAAATATGCAAGGTGGGTCGCCAACGAATGGCTCCGAAAACTGGAGGCTCTCGACTGATGCCAGCCGGTAAAAAACAGTGCCCGAACTGCGACACTGAGTGGGGCACACGCAAGAAGGTTTGTGACTGTGGCTATGCTTTCATCACAGGCGCCCACCCGCTGGCACCAGAGCCTGGCGCCTGGGTGCTTGATAACATCAAAGGGATGCCCACGCTGAGTCCGCCACCTGAACTACCGGAAGGCAAGCTCAGCACGGAGGAACTGAGAGACCAGCACGTAGCATACGAAGGGCTCGGCTTCTGCATCTACGTCTACATACCCGCCGAGAAAATCGAAGACCCGAAACTGCGAACCCTGTGGAAGAAAGCGCGGCAGGCGATGCAGGACGTGGTCGTCTGTATGGAGGAAGCATGAATTATCAAGACGCGAAAGATGTTCGGGGCAATCGGATCAAGATCGGTGACATTATCGTCTATCCGGTTCGTCGTGGGTCTGTGATGGTCCTAAAGGAAGCGACCGTCTGTGATATGCCTGGGAAGGGCTGTGCCGCCAAGCAGGGCATCGTCGCCCTGAATCCTAAAGGTCGGCGGGTCATCATCTCCCGCCCTGATCGTTGTGCGGTTGTTTCCGACTTCATGGAGAACCGAAGAAAGCCCGAACAGGAGTAAATCTGTGCCAACCTACGATTTCAAGTGTGAATGTGGCGATGTGACCGAGCACCGAGTGCCGTCTACCCGGAAGACGATCAAGTGCCCTGTCTGTGGCAAGCGTGCAAAGCGACTGCCCCCGTGTCCGAACGCCATTTGTCGTTACAGTCTCATGGAGCGGGACGCCGGGAACCCGCGAGTAAACCGTGGAAAGGGTCGACGATGAACCGATTATACTACAACAGAGTGTACCTGCCTGGGCCAATTGACAATGCCTGTGATTTCGGTGTTGGGTGGAGACAAGACATCAAAAACAAGCTAGATGACCTGGACCTGATTTTCCTTGATCCTTGTGACAAGCCCATGCTTGCTGAATTCGCCTGCGAAGATTTGGAAAACCACAAATTGCGTCGTGAGATGAAGGAAAATGAAGACTTTGAAGGCCTCGCAAAAGACATGCGTCTAATTAGGTGTATTGACTTGCGCCTCGCCGACCTTTGTGATTTCGCCATCGTTCATTTAGATAGGGACATCTATTCAACCGGCACGCATGAAGAGGTGTCGCTTCTCAACAGGCGGAAGGTGCCAATTCTCATCCATGTTGAGCAAGGAAAAACAGCCCTGCCTGATTGGTACTGGGGTGTTGTACCCCATCAGCATGTCTTTGGCACTTGGGAAGAGTTGCACAGATATGTTTACAAAGTGGCAAATTCTCCTGAGACCCCCGACACGTATAATCGATGGAGATTCTTGGATTACAAGAAATTATATGGGAAGAGGGCCTCCGATGCTAAGTGATACTGAGATTCGACACCTTATGCGGCGGGTGTACTTCGCCGCCTTGCGATCGACCGACCGATCGACCCACAACGGCGCGATCCTCGTTGATGAGGATGACCTTGCCTCGCCTACCTTGGCGGTCGGCTACAACTCCCATCTACCCGGCTGGGGCCACAAGGAAGAACACCATGAGCGCCCTCTGAAGTACAGCCTGACGGAGCACGCTGAGCGGGCCGTCCTCTACCGCGCAGCCTACCACGGTCTTTGCACCCCGGGGCTGACGATGATCGCCAACTGGGTCGCGTGCCCTGACTGTGCTCGCGGGATTGTGCTGGCGGGCATCCGGCGGGTCATCTGCCACAAACAGTGCATGGACCGCACACCGCCCCGATGGAAGGAAATGGTCGACCTCGGCCTGGAGATGTGCGAGAAGAACGGGGTCCCGGTCGTCCAGTGGGGTGGACTAGTTGGCGACATAACCAACCTCAACGACGGCGAACTATGGCATCCCTGATAGATATGCTCAACACACCTCCTGCTAGGGTCCTTGCGTCGGAGTGCCGCCGATAGAGAGGTTCTGGAGATGTGTACGTGAAGGCCCCGGCTGCTGGACTTGGACGGGGAGGCTATTTCGTAATGGCTATGGCCAGTTCAAGATGTTTGGCAAATACTTCTTGGCTCACAGGTTGGCTTACCTGCTACACAACGAGAGTCTACCGTCCGATTTATGCGTGTGCCACTCCTGCGACGTACGAAACTGCGTGACCCCCGCTCACTTGTTCTTAGGCACCAACGAAGACAACTTGAAAGATATGGCGGCTAAGAATCGAGGTAGAGGACCATCGAAAGTGACGGAAATTGACGTGAAGAGAATAAGAAATCTGCTCGCGACCGGGGCAACACAACAGGCAGTGGGAGACCTATTTGGCTTGCACCAATCGACGATCAGTGACATACACAACAACAAGATTTGGAGATATGTATGAGCGAACTACAACTCAACAAGTATCAATCCAATGCCATTAGCACGGCGATCTACCCTGACAAACTGGTCTACCCTACCCTCGGCCTGTGTGGCGAGGTGGGTGAGTTGATCGCTGCCGTCACCAGATACCGCCACAGTGGTGAGTACGCTGACAACCTGGATAGCGTCAAAGAAATCGGAGATTGCGTCTGGTATGTCGCCAACATCGCCAAAGACATGGACACCCACCTCTCTGAGGTTATGGGTCGGAAGAACTTCGAGGTGTGCATTGAGACGTGGAACATCAATAAAGCACTCACCGAGTTGCCGATCCACGCTGGCGTGGTCGCCGAGAACGTCAAGAAGGCAATCAGGGACAATGATGGTGAGTTGACCGACGCCAGGGGCAAAAACATCTTGGCGGCCCTTCGCCTTCTGGTTACTTGGTTGGAGCATCTGTGCTCCTGGTACGGGACCACACTAGAAGTGTGTGCCCAACTCAACTTGGACAAGCTTCGCTCTCGTGCAGAGCGAGGTGTCTTGAAAGGCGACGGTAATGAGCGCTGAGAAAAGGACCGCTATGACTGAAATCACCAAGCGTTGGCTTATGGCTCTGTTGTTTGTCTACCTCGGCGGTATGCTGGTCAGTGTGGCCACCTCATTATCGGAAGGCTGTGAGAGCGTCGAGGCCTTCGAGACGGCTACCCAGTGGCCGCGATTTGTTCTCACCGTGCTCGCCTTTCGACTGAGCGAGTTTTTCTTCCTTCTCTAATCTGGAGATTCAAATGAGACCACTATTTGTTATTGTTGCTGTGTTGTGCTGTTGCGCTCCGATCCAGGGGCAGACCGTGGCGGAGTTACGAAACCACGTTGAGTACCTTGCCTCCGACGAACTTGAAGGCAGATACCCGGCATCTCCCGGCATGAAGAAAGCCAAAGACTACGTGCGAGGCCAGTGCAAGGAACTCGGCCTGACTGTTTACACCCAGGATGTCAAGGTGAGGGGTGGAACCTGCCAGAATGTCATCGCGGTGCTCCCTGGTCGCGATGAGTCACAACGCATCGTGGTTGGCGCTCACCTCGACCACATCGGTACAAGGCGCGGGCGAATCAACAACGGGGCGGACGACAACGCTTCGGGCTCAGCCTGCGTCCTGGCGCTGGCGAAGAAGCTGGCGGGGACCCGGCCTCCTGTAACTATCGAATTCCACTGGTATACCGGAGAGGAGCAAGGGCTGATCGGCTCGCGTTACTACACCAAGAGGCCAATCGGAGACCTCAGCGAGTACAAGGTCATGCTGAACTTCGACATGGTCGGCAGGAGGCCCGTTCGCGAGTTGTCCGGTAGTGTGGTGTTCCCGTTCGATGACATTCTTCAAACACTGTACAACAAGTACGACTTCGCCGAAGACATCACCTGGACTAAGGACACTGGTGACAGTGATCATTCATCCTGGTGGAAGGCCGGCGTGCCTGCTGTGTTCTTGCACACCGGAGGGCATGCGGACTACCACCGGCCGACCGATGACACTGACAAGATCAACTTCATCGGAATGTTGGGGGTGTGTAAGTACGGGCTCGACGTCGTTATGGCCGTCGGGAAGAAACTCGACTCATCGACCGTTGTGACCCCGGAAGATCCGTTCGTACTGTACTAGGGAGCCTCGTTGAAGAAGGCGGAAGAAACCCATGATTCTAATTTTTGAGCATGACCGACGATTTGGCTGGCGGTGGCTTCCACGGCGGTTTCGTTATCCGTGGCGTTGCACTAAATGGACCTGGCGAATTGTATGGGGCTGGTGGGCGATCGCACACTATCCCGAAGAGGGTCTAAAGGAATTTCACGATCATGTGGCATCTGGCATGACTGAATGGAGAGATGAAGAATCTTGATTTATACTATAACCTAGTGAGGTGTCGAATGATGACAAAGCAAGGACTAGAAAGATTCGTTGGCACTTATGTGAGCACGAAGGTGTCGATCCCGTCCGACCGCCGAGGTGAAAGGATACCAGCATTCACAAGCCTGTTTGTCCGGGAAATGGTTGGAGATCAACACTTCAATCTTCACTGGCCTGGAGGCAGGCGTGCAGCCAATCAGATCCACTACACCAAATTGTTCCTAGTGGCCCAATAAGGAGATACGACTAATGGCGTGCATCACCTATGTCCCAAAAACATTCACGAGTGCAAGTCGGGCCAACATTCAATTGGCCAGAGAAATCATTGCAGAGTACGTTCAGAGCGGGTTTGACTTGACGCTGCGGCAACTTTATTACCAATTCGTGGCCCGAGATTTGATACCCAACACACAACGGAGTTACAAGCGCTTGGGGCGGCTAATAAATGACGCCCGGTTGGCGGGGGAAATCGACTGGGAACATTTGGTGGACCGCACACGGGCCCTTCAAAGCTTATCGAATTGGGAGACGCCCGCCGACATCATCCGATCTGCCGCTTGTAGTTTCCACGTCAATTTGTGGGAGGGGCAAGACTTCCGACCGGAAGTATGGATTGAAAAGGACGCCTTAGTGGGTGTGATCGAACCAATCTGCAATTCTCTCGACGTGCCTTTCTTTTCGTGCCGAGGGTACACCAGCCAGAGCGAAATGTGGCGAGCCTCACAAAGGCTGCGTCGATATAGTTCGGAGGGTCAAACACCTGTGGTGATCCACTTAGGTGACCATGACCCATCCGGGATCGACATGAGCCGCGACATCAAAGACCGTCTGCAATTGTTCGGGTCAGATTTGGAGTTTATTCGCGTCGCTTTGAATCGGGATCAAATTGACCTGTACAGCCCTCCGCCCAACCCAACCAAGGTGACCGACTCGCGGGCCTCAGCATACATGGCCGAACACGGTGATGAAAGTTGGGAATTGGATGCCTTGGACCCGGCCGAAATGGAGACCCTGATTGAAAAAAACCATCTTGAGTTTTCGGGATGAGAGAAAATGGAGGGCCCAGAAGAGTTTGGAGCGGGAGGGGCGTGACCGCCTTTCGGAGGCCGCCGACCGTTGGCCTGACGTGGAAACCTTCTTAGCAGAAGAATACTAGGAGAGAACAATGCTGTTCCTAATCTGTTGTGGGTGGGTTGCTGCGGGTGTCTTGGCATACTGGTTAGCCAGGAGACGCTTCATCAAAAACGGCCACGAATGGCTGAACCGTGATGTAGTGCTCGGGCTGGCCGTAAGTGTCTTTAGTGGCCCTTGCTCACTCATCCCAGAACTCTTGTGGTTGTTCTGTGACTTGACAGTCCTCAAGGCAATCGGGGAGTGGCTTGATCGTCCATCACGTTGGTAACAAACTGTAAATGAACTTTGACACAGAAGGTAGCGATGCAAAAGTACCATAAAATCCCGACGGTTTTTAAGCGAGATCCGGACACGAAGTTTCGGACGTTGCTTGAGGGCGAGTACGCGACACCTGAGTTGGCGTATCTTCGCTCTACCCAGTGGCGGCTTACCGAAAAGGTAGATGGAATTAACATCCGAGTGATGTGGCATCCAATGTTGGGAATCACATTCGGCGGCAAGACGGACAACGCCCAAATTCCAGCCCACTTGGTAAACCGGCTAAACGAGATGTTTTCAGTTAAGGCCGGTGTATTCACAAGCGCATTTGACGACCCTGTATGTCTCTACGGCGAGGGCTATGGCGCAAAGATCCAGAAGGGTGGCGGGAACTACAGCAAAACTCAGGAATTTGTACTGTTTGACGTGAAGATCGGCGACTGGTGGCTGGAGTGGGAAGACATTGTCCGTGTCGCCGGTAAACTGGAGTTGCAAACAGTGCCTGTACACGACATTACCCCGCTGCCCAAGATGATTGATATTGTGAGGGCTGGGTTCACATCAGCATGGGGAGACTTTCAGGCGGAGGGGCTGGTTGCGCGACCAGTCGTGTCTTTGATGACCCGCCATGGCAGTCGAATCATTACGAAATTGAAGACCAAAGACTTCAGGAGAGAACAATGAGCTTTAACGGTATCAAACACTTCGCCGCCGTGCTCAGCATCATGCAAAGCACCCGATGCGAATTGCTTGGGGGCGACAACCAAGACATCCGCCTCGGCCAGTTGTTGGAAGAGGCGAAAGAGTGTGTCAAGGAGCGATTCACCAAAGCGACGCTAATCGACCCGGAGACCGCGACCCTCTCGATGAAAGCGATTGACGAGGGCGACACGGAGCCGATCCAGGAGATCATCGACGATCTGAAAGAGGAGTGAGTGACGAGCCGTCTCAATTTCGACAAGTTACGTGGTTGGTGTCAATCGCACTGGGGGTTGACACTGATGCGTAATGGCGGTGCGGGTTCCGTCCCGTATGCTATTGGCGGCTGGACGACCGGCTATACATTACAAGGTCACTTCCCAGGACATGGGATGGACTGGTGGCGTTTTGCAACTCTGCGGGAGGTTGCGGCGTGTGTGGATTACATCGCCGCTGAAACGCCTCGGCCAATTGTTGGAGGCAAAAGAGCATGTCAAAGAGCGATTCAACGAAGAAATACTAACCAAAGCGAAGGGTGAAGAATGATTTCCGTTATATGTCACGCGCGAGTGCGCCATCTCGGCTTCTGGGTGATCAATCTACACAGACAACTTGATTTGCCGTTTGCGCCGTCAGTCGGGTACGAACTGTCACACGGGGATTGGGAGATGGTGGTTGACAGGGCGTGGTGGGACGACGACGCGAAGGTTTTGCATTTGTTTGCTGACAATGTGTTCATAAATGTAGAAGTCACCTCTGCCCACACAACAGGCTCTATACGGCAATATGTGGCAAACGGTTGGCGGGTAAGTAGCGGGTCGCGCGTGAAGTTTGACAGCCTGATCGTCGAGCCTAACGAAGTTTCTGATACTTGAACGCGGGCAGCATGCTGCCATTGATGATTAGCCATCTGGTGCCATGTTTGCGAAGCGTCGCTGTCACCTTGCCTGTGAGGCCGAGGTATTGTGGTTTCGGTTCCACGAGATCACCCACCTTAATCATGCGGCCACCAACTCCCGAGATGCTTTGTGACGATCATAGAAGGGCGCCATCAGATCCCCAGACCAAAGCTTTGTGATGTTGGACGGGGGTACACTGTCGAGAATCAAATCGATCGGTAGTTTCTCAGTTGCCAAACGTCCTATTGAGAAGTTACATTTGAGCCGAAGCAAATCATCAAGGCCATTTTTACAGACAATTGAGGCGGAACTGCCCGGTTCGTAGTCGACCGCTAAGAGAACTATGTCGAACGAAGCGTGCATGACAGCAAGCGAAGTCAAAACAATGAACGCCTGCTGGTTAGACAGTTCTTCCTTCCACACCCAAATTGCGTCGCGCGGAAGTGTGGGAAGACTAGCCAGGAAGATAGCGTATTCATGCTGGCGGATTGGGGTTGGGTGTAATCCCGTGTGCTGGATTTGCTCTCATGCCTCGCGGGTTGTGTAGTGGTAGCCTCGCATGTCAAACTTCGACCTCCCTGCCCGGTCGCCCGATTAGCAGCCGTAACTCGTGTGAGTTTCTCTCGAACGCCCTCGCCAACGCCTCGGCACAGTCGTAACACAACTCGCGAGTATCTGAATCGTATTCACCATCAATGCTGAAGTGCCACTCCAGTCGGCCAACGCCCTGCCCCGCCCCACCCCACTCGAACATCTCGTCTGCTGGATACTCGGCCTCGCGATCGCATAGATCACAGGTCATGTGGACACAACCCTCCTTGATTACTACTGTTTTTTCTTGTGTTTCGTATTTCTTCATTCCGGTGTCCCTTCGACCTCGTCGGTCAGTTCCTCGAACTCGGGCCAAACGATCTCGGCACGAACCTCTTCGACCATGTCTCCTCGAAACCGCTTCTTCCACATATCACCTTCATGCTCACCGACGCCGGTGAGCGTGAAGGTGAACTCGGGGAACATTGCCGCGATGTGGCCAAGGTGTTCTTCGTGCTCGTACCAGGAGATCTCGTTGCAGCCGCCGTTGTCGAAGACGAAGCCTAGCTGAAGTTCGCCGAACCGGTCTCGCACGTCCTCCAAGGCGTCCTCTGTGACATCGTGCTCCAGAGTGTAGTTGGTTTGGTATCCCATTAGTTGCTCCCTTTCGTGTGTGTTTCAGTTCTCGGACTCAGCCGCTGTCCAAATGTCGTGTCCGCTGGCTTCCAACTTGAGAAGCCAGGGATGCTTCTCGAACATAGTCCCTCGCACTAGGTATTCACGGCCCTCGACGAATGTCTTGACATGCAGCTTCCACTGTCTTGTGTTGATGTCGGACTCAATTTGGCAAGGCAAGACCAGCCTCGGATCATGAAGGCTGCCGGGAAAGTACATCAAGGCCGAACGGACGTCGAACTCTTTGCCACACCGGTCTTGGTAGACAGGTTCCGCCTCGTTGAGAGGGGTTTCGTCAGCCATATTCATTGCGTCGGCGACAGCGTGGGCCTGTGACAGATCAAAGCATTCACAAACCCAGTCGAGATCGCCGTGTGCGTTCTCGCTCTCAGTGTCAATGACGGTGGCCTCGAAACAACAGTGTGCGCTCTCGCTGCCTCTAACGACTCGGTATCGTTTGCACATTAGTGGCTCCTTTTCGGGTGTATTGTGTATTTTCAAAGGGACTCCCAGTACGTTTTTAGTGCATCTCTCAGCACATCCCACGGTGTCCTGTGGTACTCGTCCTCTGAGTTGCCCGACAGTTCGGGCGAGTCATTGAAGTAGCAAACCACGTCGGACAGGTTGGTATCGATGTGGCCAGTAATCACGGCGTCCAGCCAGGCATCGAACAACGCATGCTCATGGTCGACGGCCTTCGCTAGATCCTCAAAGATCTTGCCATCACAGGCTTGGTAGATAGTTTTCATGCTTTGTTCCTTTGGGTCCAGGGAAGTAGTGACTTTCATATACGGGTCGGACGCCCACGGCTCCGGTGTGAACCAACTGGACGTCATGTGAGCTTCGGGGAAGTCCTTACGGATCAGAGGCAGAATGTATGTTGTGTAAGTGTTAAGGTCGCCACAGGTGGCAATGTGCAAGTAGGTGATTAGCCTGTGTCGCTCGACTCGGACGCGGATGTCTCTTGTTCTTTCTTTCAGTAGGGCAACCGTCTTTGCCAATTTCTGGCTGTAATCGAGGCGTCTGAGTTCTTCGGCCGTGCAGTAGTCGCACACTGGCAAGCCGTCGAGCATGTTCTCGTTGCCCGGCACACCGCCGTTGTGCCCTTGGCAGCGGACACAGTCGTCGCGGTTTTCGGGTGGGTCGAAGTCGCCTTGGTCGGCGAGGCGCTTGGCTTCTTTAATTGGGTCGAACGGGATGTAATAGTCATCGACAGGGCCTGCCCCACAGTCGACTCCTGTGCGTTCGTGGTTGTTTGCGCACTCTCCGCAGAGTCCTGAGCAGCAGTTGAACATTTTCATGGTTACTCTCCGAGTTTGGCTTTAAGGGCATCACGTTCCTGGCGGGTGGCTTGCAGGTCGAAGGACAGGTAGGTTACGTCAAGGCGGAGTTGGCCGAGAGCGGCCTGTATAAGCTGCAAGATGACTTTTCTGCGGGCGTCCTCCTTTTGGATCACGGCGGCAGCGGCCTGCACGGTGCGGTCGGAGTAGTTCAGCAACAGATCCAATGCGTTATCTCGTTTCATTTCTTTACCTCGCTGAGTCGGAGTGTTTGCTTCCGGCGATACTTCTTCCGTTTGAACATCACCTGCTTGCCGCCGTGCAGGGTATCATTGTCTTCTACCTCGAAGACGGCAATATGGTAGTTGTGCTCTTGCAGTTCTTCCAGCCACTGCTCGAACCAGTCGAACAAAGCCTCAACTGAGTCAAAGCCGCAGTAGTAGTCATCACCGTAGTTGATGATGCCGTCGTAGTCGGGAGGTGGGTGTTGGTAAGAGTCGAACTCCCCGTGCAGTTTGTTGGCCAACTCCCGGCAACACTTGTTCATCTTATCCCGACTGACAGGGTAAGGGCCATGACGACGATCATAGTGCTCGACTCGGTAGATTGTTTTCATCTCGGGTCCAGGGAAACAGTGATGTTCATGTGAGGATCAGGCACCCTTGATGAGAAGCCGCCGGACGTCATGTAAGCCTCGGGGAAGTCCTGGCGGATCAAAGGCATGACCACCATGGAAAAGGTGTTGTGAGTGCCGCCAGCACGGATGTGCAGGTAGGTCTTCTTTCGATGAGCCAGCTTGCGTCGCTTAACTCGGACGCGGGCCCCTTTGACTCTCAGGCGCTCGACAACGGCAGTTACCCGCTTGTTGTATGCTCTCTCTTGATTCCTCAAGTGGTAAGCTTCACACGGGCTGGGTGGGCTTTCGCGTTGGCACTGTTGGCACTCACTCATTCCACAACCCTCGTGTAAGTGATCGCTAGTTCGATGTGTTCGTCGTCGAAGCACGTCAGCCCGGCCGCGCACCCACCGTCGAGCACGAATGCTATGCAGCGGGCGTCCAGGGCGCTCGTGGCGTGGACAGTATAGGCCCTGCCGTCTTTGCCACCTGCGGCGTCGAGCACCTCGATCTTGTACAGAAGCACGCATACTTGGTGCATCCGATCCTCAGACTGCCGAATCTCTTGTTCGGATGTAGATGGCCGGTAGGCAAACGACGGGATGTCTATCACAGGGCACTCGTCGTACTGGTGCATCCGAGCTTCTTCGATCAGTTCAGGAATGGTTTTCTTAGTCATCTTTGCTCCTCTTGGAATGTCTTCAGCCAGTCTTGCTACCTTTGACTCTTAGTCGCTCGACGGTGTCCGTTACCTTCTGGTCGTAGTCGCTTATCCAATCACCTTTGTGTGCGAGAGGGCGAGTTCGATGTGCCCGTCGTCCCAATGCTTCAACCCTAGCTGACAACCGCCGTCGAGCACGAACGCCATACAACGTGCGTCCAGGGCGCTTGTGGCGTGTACTGTGTAGAGGGCGCCCTCGTCGCTGGCATCGTTGAAGACCTCGACCTTGAACGGGACAACGAATGCCCGACACATCCGATCCTCCGGCTGCTGGCGTTCGGTTGCGGGTGGCCGATAGTTAGACGGCGACACGGGTATCACAGGGTAGGCGTCGTGCTGCTGCTCGAAAGGTATACCCATCCACACCTGCTTGAAACACTTCGGAGTCTGAGCCTTGATCTGTTCCTCGGCCATCCCCCACAGGCTTTTACTACCTGATTTCTTCAGCACATTCGTCTTGCCGTCGTACAAGTGGTCGAACGTCGCTTGCTTTGCTTTGCTTTGTGGCGGGTGACCACGTTAATCGTGCCCCACAAGCCTTCTGCGATGTGGTCGTAGATGTTGACGCCGAGGGTCCGAGCTTCTTCGATCAGTTCAGGGATTGTCTTGTTCATGCTTTGCTCACTCCTTTTGGAATATCCTCAGCCAATCTTGCCGCCATCGCGTCCGCCTCATCGGGGTACGAGCACCACACAGCATACATGATTTTAGCCGCCATGTTGAGGGCGTCCTCGGCGAAAATGTACTGAGGCCCCTCACACAAAGGCGTGGGTTCACCGTCGTCAAAGTACCCGTACAGGTCCAGGTTGAACTTAGCACTGGACTCGGTAATCGTGACTTCTTTGTCACCTTCCGTGTGTAGTATGAATTCAGTGCTCATTTCATCCACCTTATCAAGAGTCGCATGAGGAAGGTCTGAAAGTCCCGGCTGCTATCGGTGCTGCCAGTTACATAGTGACTTACCTCTTCCAGAGCGGTCTCCAGAAGGATGTCACCGCCAAGATCGTTGCGGAGGTAGACAGTGTCACCACCCGGCTTGACGAAGCCGAAGCAATCGCTCTCGGCATTGGTGATCTCGTTAAAGCCTTTGATCTTGGGTATCGGGCACTTCTCCAAGTCGAGCAGTTCGGCGGCCTCGACCCATGACCACACCAACTGGACGGCGTCGAGCGCCTCGAAGGTCGGCGCAGTGATTGTCCGCCCCTGCCGTTCCTCACCATCGAGCACGTTGTCGGTGGTCGGGATGCCGAAAGACTTGATGACTTCCATCATGCTCGGCTCGGTGATGACACCCAGTTGGAAGCCCTTGCGGCGAGCGAACTCGCCGACGATACCATCGCTCTGTGAGCAAGCTATCTTATCACCGTGGACAGTCACCCAGGCTTCCTGCCATGTCTTCTTCTGCTGCTCCATGCTGCTGCCCCAGGAGTCGGGCGTCAAGTAGAAGCTGTCTAGCTTGGTCTCCAGGCGATCCTCGCCACAGTCAACGGCCCGCAGAAAATTGACCACATCGTCGTGACTGGCGTCCCGGTACAAGCGAGAGATGGCCACTCGGACGTTGTACTCGTCCAGGTTGCGGCTCTCGTCGATCGCGATTTGATTGCCGGTGAAATTGTAGTCCGCGATACTGTCGGGGAAGCTACCCAGTTCTCGGACAAAAACTCCGTTGTAAAAAACCTGAGCTTTGCGGCGATCGCCCAGCTTGGGGAGGATGCGTTTGTCCGGGTCGTAGCCGGCCGAGAAGTGTAGGAACTTGTGGTGCAAGTGGTCCACGTACTCCTGGCACTTCTCATCGGCCTCGATGAAGATCCGCGTATAGCCCGCCTGGGCCTTCTTCTGGTCGTCCTCGACGATGTCAACGATCAGGTCGCGGTTGGTGTGTGCGTCGGCCACAGTGACGCCAGATTTGATCGTGCGGTCGATGGCGTTCGCCACAAACTCACGGATCGCCATGTCGACGTTCTTCCAGTCAAGGGCCCCGAAGTCCAAAACCCATCCAAGATCCTGTTTCTTCTTGCTGGTGCCCCCATACTGGATGTAGACTTGCTGCTTCTGCTGCTCTTCGATGCCATCGCCGATGACGATGGTTTTGCATTTGAATTCTAGGCGTGTGAGGCCAGAATAGACCGTCACCTTGTAGCCGAGCCTCAAAAGAGTTGTGACGGCCAACTTGGCCCCCGAGCCGAACTGTCCGATTAAACCATCGTCCGAGCGGCTGAGGCTGGCTCCCAACAAAGTAAAACCCTCGGTAGGGCAGATACCTTTGTTCTGGATGAGAAGTTGTGACATCGTTGTGCTCCAAGTTAGGTGTCAGTTGCCTCGATACCTAAAGTATAGCACAATAAATCGAAAAGTCAAATGGATTTCATGAATTTGTGCATGGTCAGCCGGGCGTCCCGGCGGGAGGGGTAATTTCGTCGCCGACACAATCGGCCCAGAACTCACGTTCGTGAGTGTACGGAAAATTGAGCGGTAGCATCTTGTAGCGTCGTTTCATTGATCACTTCTTTGCGTTTGCGTCGTCTTGCTTCTGTAGCTCCAAGTGAAACTTTTCCAAGTCGTACTGTGACATGAACACAATGTACGTGACCTCTTTGAAACATAATTCAGTGGCAGCGCCTTGAATGAACTCTGGGCACGGCCCTCTCCGGTCAAAAGAGGTTTTGTTCTCGATGCCCCCTTTGCGAAGCACTTTCCGCAGTTGGGATTTTGTCTTGATGAGGTGTGGTAACTTCATTGTTCAAATGGATTTCATGAATTTGTGCATGGTCAGCCGGGCGTCCCGGCGGGCGCGGTCGCGATGCCGCAGGTTGTTCTCGACCTCCCACTTGTGGAACAGGCACCTTTGCTCGGGGCCGCCAAGGCCCCTCTTGATGAAGAAGAGAAGGCTTTTCAGGGTTTGGTAGGTATAATCGTCCAGTCGGCGGGCTCCGGTGTGTGCGAGGTCATGCAGAAACGTCTCCACACCCCCTTGCAGCCACGCTCTCCCATCGACCTCGATCCAGACCTGCTTCTTCATCCGGTCCATGTAACAGCCGTTCCGATTGAATCGAGGGGTGATCTCGTCACCGACACAATCGGCCCAGAACTCACGTTCGTGAGTGAACGGGAAGGTGAGTGGTAGCATCTTGTAGCGTCGTTTCATTGGGGTTCCTCTTTGATGGTTGATCGCCGCGACTTCCACGTCTTTACAAACTCGCGTGCAGTTTCAGAAATGGCTCGCTGCAACCTCTTCCTCGCTTCCATCTCATCTATGCCCATGCTGCCCATTACGTGACACACCAAATCTGCGTGAACACACTTCGCGTTTCGATTGCTGGCCCTCCTTTGCTCTCTCGTGGCCGGGTACGCCAATGAGCCCCTCGTTTCAGTGCATACTGTTTCGTCAAACATTTCGCAACGTTCGTGGTATTGCATTGCGTAGGCTACGAGCGGACTTGGCGCCCACTGCTCGTTCTGATGTTGAACTTTGTAGCTCATGTCACTGCCTTTGGATCAATACTCGGAAGAATTTCCAATCGATGCGTAGTGGAAGCCGGTAGCCCTCATTCGAGTGGCATCCAGCAAGTTCCGACCGTCAAAGATCCAGGCTGGGCGCTCCATACTGCTCTTGATGGTGTGCCAAGGCAGTTGAATGTACTCGGGCCACTCAGTCGCGATGATGACAGCGTGAGCCCCAACCGCGCACTCCAGAGGATTCTCGAAATAACAGACATTGAGCCCCGGCTCCCGGAGGCAGTATTTCGGAGCGCCTGACGTCGCAAGCCCCGAGAAATGCGCCGAGCCGCCGTTCTGAAATGCTTTCGGATCGGTGACGCGAACGTCGGCGCCTTCCTCGGCTAAGAGATTGTAGAGGCGGGTGGCGGGGGACTCGCGGGTGTCTCCGGTGTGGGCCTTGAAAGCATACCCGAAGATGGCGATCTTCTTACCCTGCACCGTGCCGAACAGCCGGTTGATGACTCGCCGCACGAGACGATCCTGCTGGTGTTCGTTCATCTTGATGACAGCTTCCCAATAGTTGGCCACCTCGAACAGCCCTTTGGAGTGTGCGATATAAACCAAACTTAGCACGTCCTTCTTGAAGCATGAGCCGCCGAACCCAAGTGATGCTTGCAGGAAGTGCGGGCCGATGCGCGGGTCAGTGCCGATAGCGCCAGCCAACTCGTCGATACGAGCACCAGTGTGTTCGCACACCTCGGCCAGAGAGTTGATCGATGACACACGCTGAGCCAGGAACGCATTAGCGGCCAGCTTGGACAACTCGGAAGTCCAAATGTCAGTCTGTATGACTCGCTTGACAGGGACCCACTTGTAGTAGAGCGAGGCCAGCGTGTGTTGTGAGTGGAGGCCTAGGGCCGATCCAGTGCCTCCGATCAGAACTCGATCTGGGCGCTCCAGATCGGCGATCGCGGTGCCCTCAGACAGGAACTCCGGATTACTCAACACAGTGAAGGTCTTGTCGTTTGTGTCTTCCAAGATTTCGTGAAGCATCTCGTTTGTGCCAACAGGGACGGTGGTCTTCTCGACGACGATCGTGGGGCCGGAGGCGAACTTGTTGATCTGGCGGGCCACGGCCTCGACTTTGCTAGTGTCGCACGCCTGCCCCGCCCCGATGCCTCCCATCTTGGTTGGGGTGTCCACCGAAATGAAGATGATGTCGGCCTTGCCGATCTCTCCCCGAACGTCCGTAGAAAACGTCAGGTTACGGGTCTCTCGGGCGATGTCGTCCAAGCCGGGCTCGAAGATCGGCAAGGTGTCCGAGTTCCACTCATTGATTCTCTGGTGGTCGATGTCCACAACAACGAAGTCGTGCTCCTTGTTGTGCTTCGCCATGACGGCCATTGTAAGAGCGCCTACATAGCCCGCACCGATGGTTAAAATTCTCATGCTTGTTCTCTCCTATGATTTGCTTTCTGATACGCTTCTGCTGCTTCTAACTCTGAGTCAAATAGACCGAGGTGGCGTTGCTTGCCATCGATCTTGATGCGGGCCCTCCACTTTTCTCTGTGCGGTGACACTCCTTTGTGCGATGATTGTCCATAACCCCCCCCAGTGTTCAACACCTGCTGTAGTCGGGTTACCCCTCTCAAATTCTGCCGCCTGTTGTCACACTTGTCTCGATTCTTGTGGTCGACGGTATCTCCCAAAATCCCTGCTCGCTCTGCTACTGCTTGGTGCATACGAATCGAACGATACGGTGTACCCCCTTTGGCCCCTCATTGGGTACTTGTCTTTATCGAAACACCACCGCCACTGCATCAGGTAGGTATAATCCACCTTGTCAACCGTCGCGTGACCGACGACTCCACTCCGACTGGTTATTGGTATCGTCTTAGTCGGCATTCTTCAGTCCCCTGTAATTATCGTAGAACTCAGGGTGGTCGTGTCCGGCCCGGCCCACCATCCAAGAGTATAAGACTGATTCGTCCAACGGTGCAAAACTTCCGGTCAACTTGTAAATGTTATCTACGCTGACATCAAGCGATCGGCGATCGAGTCCCAGCCACTGATCCATTGTGTCCTCTCGCCGCCCGTGGCAGTGCCCGTACAAATTCGCCCAGCCCTTGTGGCTTCCTTCCCAGAATGCCATCGGAGTGTGACAGAGAACTGTATTCAGGCGTTTGCCGTTCACACCTCGTAACGTGGTCAAGCGGACGCGAGGGATCTCGCCGAACACGTTGAGGCACTTCCCTGGTTGGTCGTGATTGCCTCGGGTCAGATAAACGTGCTTGCATTTGATCCTCATCCGGTACTTGCCAGGCTTCTTCAAGGCGAAGTCGCCGAGCACATGCAGTTCGTCGTCCGCTCCGACCACAAAGTTGATGGACTCAATCAGATAGGCGTCATGCTCTTCGATGCTGGCAAAGAGTTCCGTGGTGCCGGGCCGATAACGAGGGAGATCCATTATCATCTTCTCGTGGCCGAAGTGTGTGTCAGCTATGAAGTATCGCATCGAGCCTCTCCTTCCAAGTCCTGAACTTGACTCCACCCTTGAGAGAGCCTACTTTTAAGAGAACACCTTCATCCACTTTGACGTTAGACGAGAAAGGCAACAAAGCAACAGGGACGGGAGAGCCACCTATCTTCACATCGCTATAGGACATAAAGATTCCCCATACCTCATTAGGAGAAGTGATAAGAAAGCGGGTCAATTTGCCCCTCACCCACTCTGGTCGTTTTGCCGCAGCATACCCAGTGAATTCAAACCAGGCCAGTGGGTGGCCAGTGACCAACCCTATGAATATCTCGCACGTTTTCATCGATCGAGCCTGCTAGATACGAGATTGTTGAAGTCGACAAGTCGCTGGTTGCACCTGTATTGGCACTTGAGGCATTTCTTACTGCCGGTGCCAACAATGCCATCTCGGTACAAGTGTGGGCAAAACGACTCGACGCCGTCTGGCCCAATCACTCGCTCACTCATCGAAATATAACACGGCTCGTCTAGGTTGTTGTCAGGGAACCGCAAACCCGCAAGCAGCCTCCGCTTCTCGCTGAGGGTCTCATACAGCAAGGCGAGCGACTCTTTGTCTAGGGCTGCCTCCAAGCAAGGATACACTCGCTCGAAGAAGTATTCTACCTGGTCCGGAGTGAACTTGAACCGAATAGCGTCCCCTTTGTATACGCTGAAGAATATCGCGTACAGAGACGGGAACTCCTTCCGCGCGAATTTGATAAAGTCGGGAGCCTGACAGTAGTTCTCTGCGGTCAATGTGTAAGTGATCGACGTGACAGTGTGCTCCGACGCCTCAGCTATGTTGTCGACAACAGTCCGCCATGCGTTGCGGCCAACCAACTGGTTCCAATATCGCTCGTCGGCTGAGTCAAGAGAAACCTTCAGGCCCTTGACGTGCCGGTAGGGAGGCATAATAAAGGCATTGGTGCTCAGGTGATAGCGGCACCAGTCGCCGCTATGCTTAATCAGAGGGTACAGCCACGGAACGATGGAGGGTTCGCCTCCGGTGATGTGAATGATGGCGCCGTCGCCGTACCGACCCATGATCGCCAGGAAGCGATCCCTCGACATGGTCTTAGGTTCAAAATTCACGTTGCAGTAGTCGCAACGAAAGTTGCACTGTTGTGTAACGAAAACTGCGACCCGACGCACCGGAGGCGCCATGTGGTTGTCCAGGCAGCCGACAGTTTCACGGGCACGAAGTTCAAAGTCATCCCAGTATTTCGATTGTCTCATTTCTCTCTCTCAGTCTCGCCGCCGTGGATCTGACCACCGTGAATTTCGCCACCGTGGATTGTGCCGTCGTAGATCATGCCACCGAATATCTGACCACCGTGGATTGTGCCGTTGTAGATCATGCCACCGAATATCTGACCACCGTGGATTGTGCCGCCGTAGAGCACGCCACCGTGGATCACACCACCACGTATTTCGCCGCCACAAATCACACCGTCACGGATCACGCCGTTGTAAATCTCGCCGCCGTAAATCTCACCGCCAAGGATCACGCCGCCGTGAATCACGCCGCCGTGAATTTCGCCGCCGTGGATCTCGCCGCCAAGGATCTTGCCGCCGTAGATTTTACCGCCAAAGATCACGCCGCCCCGGATCTGGCCACCGTGGATCTCGCCACCACGGATCACGCCACCGTGGATCACGCCACCGAATATCTGACCACCGTGAATTTCGCCGCCGTGGATCGCGCCGCCGTGGATCACACCGCCGGCAACTCGCGCAAGTTGTGAGATGTGTACTGATTCTGCAACAGTTGCCGAATCGGCAACCCACCCGCCACTAGATCCATTTGGGTTCAGGTGGCGGTGTGCGGGCACCGGGCCATTCCCGTCGTTGAAGTCGTGCTTATTCATACCTTGCTCCTTACTCTCTCTCTCTCTCTCTCTCTCTCTACAAGTGTACCATACAAAGTGCGAAATGTCAAATCAATCTTCCTCTTCCTCTGGGCGTTTCTCCGCCCAGCACGTCGTCGCGTGACTTTGTCGATCGTAGTCAGTGTAAAACGTCGACTTCGGGCTGGCTCCTTTTGCAATAAGCCGCCGCTCGATCTCGTTTTTTGCGGCGGGCGACGGGGCGACCGTGGGAAAACCTGGCCCAAAGTCGATGCCGGGGTCAAAGCCAGATATGACTATTTCGTATTCATGTTCATTGCTCATAGGACGTGACTCTCCGGTCTAGGTCTCCGCCGCGTCTGCGGCTTTGTTGGCGAGAGGGACACCAAGTAACTTGCAAAACGTAATCACTTCGCTCCGGTCGACCAGCATTTGCAGTTTTACGTTACCGTAATAGATTGCCCAAAACTCACCATTTGGGAGTGTCGCCCATTTGACATAGCACGACCGTCCAGTATCCCCATAGCCCAAGGCCCACACGAACCCGTCGGCTACGGGCTGACGTTGAGATAATGTATCTAGCCACTCGGCGTCGACAAGTGCCGGTACGTCGGTGGCCTGGAGGCGATCGATCTCCGCCCGCAACCTGTCGCTCTCGTTGCAGGCAAACATAAAATGGATGGCCAGCACGTTATCGTCGTGCGTGCGGGCACGGCGTTTACCGGTTGCGTCAAAGAACTCTCGACTGCCATCGTCGTGTAATTTCGTTGTCCACTTACAGGCTTCGCGGATCATTGCAAGAGTCATTTATCTATCCCTCTTCTGCGGCTGCTGCTCGGGCCTCAGCCTCAGTGCGATAGCATTCGCTGACCGGCTGAAGGTTCCATCCGAAATCACCATTTGGAATGCTCGCCAGCCATACATAGCCATTCCAAGTGATAGTGTCGCCAGCAGGGAGAAAGGCGAATCCGCTCGGGTGATAGAGCCCGTTGTCTCGTCCTGGTATCCAGGATGTGCCGTCTGCGAGGATCGGCAGCTTGGCGACTATGGCTTGGAGCCCGGCCCTGTCGTTGCACAAGCACTCTCCGCACATGCCGCCGTACAGGGGTCGGGGCCGAGTTCAGATATCAGGCTCTTGCATACTTTGCATCCCATTCATTCACCTTTCTCCGCTGTGCTTAATGTCAATCTTCCTCTTCCTCTGGGTCGTCCCACTCCTCATCGTATTCACATTCGTCAGAGTAGTCTCGGACGACGTAGGTCTCATAATCGGCAGGCTGGTCTTGAATCCATTCGATGAACATCTCTGCCACTTCCTTGGCCGCTTCCTGCGAGAACACGGCGGCCTCGAAGGTGTAGCCATCGTCACCGATGTCAGAGTAGATGGTCACCCAACCGTTTCGCTCAGGCGCCCACCAGCAATTCTCTTTCTCTTCGACCGTTACTCGGTAATGGCTGGCGCTGACCCCTGACCCTACCCACGTACTGATCTTGGCTGTGATTGGGCGTCTGCCGCCGGCCTCATGGACGTCAACGTCGCTGTCTCCGCGAGGCTTCCAACGTCGGATACGGGAACCCTCTAAAACATCCCAGTCATTTGTACTAAGCATCGGGGTGCCCCACTCTCAAAACCACCTCGCCTTCGGCCCCTGCTCCACGGTACAGTTCGTCGGTGCGGAAGTGTTCAGGGATGTCCAAGTCAAAGTTCTTCTCCAGCCCGATGTAGATCAATTCGGACTCAAAGCTAACCATGCAAGCCAACTCAGCGAACCAACCGCTGTGATCGGGGCGGGCCACCACCACGACGATTCCTGGGTTCTGCACAAGGGCTATTCGCGACACCTGCATAGGCACAAGAAAGGTCACGCACTCTTTTGCGACTTCTAGGGAGGGCCGTGGTTCAACAGCTAACACCTTGACGCCAAGCTGATTGAGTGCTTTCGAGAACTCACACTGCCCGGCACCGACTTCGATTGTGAATCGCCCGCCCACATGACCAGCGAACCAGTCCAGAAAAGCGTCGTTAGGCTCAAAGTGAGTAACCAAGTTGGGAGGCAGGAAATCAAATAGATCAAACGAATTAAACATTATGTACCCTCATCTTTCGCCGCGTTTGTAAGCTGCATTCAATTCGATAATGTCTGTGCCACAGAATGGACACAGTTCAGGTGTCGCGTCTGAAGCGTATGGGCAATCAGCCTCCAATGTGATCTCGAAGTCTTTGGCACATACGTCACACGAAAACTTTTGGGTTTCTCCCGCTTTCATCTCGTGCCCCTTCGCCTGCACGATGCAGTTCATCAGTGTAAAAGTGTTTAAGGGTAAATTCCGAAAATCTTCAAGAACGCTGCTGTCTTTTCACATTGGGTGGCGTTGAATTTGATCTTCAACTCTTCGACTTCCAACTGTACCAAGTCAAACTCGTCGTACGACGGGCACCTGTATAGCGGCCCATGATGCTGGTTACACTCAGTACACCATACGCAATGTGAGAACACCGGGTCTGTTGGTTTCTCTCTCATGTCAGTTTACGGTCTCTACTCGCTCAATCTTGATGTCGGGTTGGTCGGTGAAGTGGGGATATGCCCCTGCTTTCCATAGTTCGTCGAACTCTTTGTCCGACTCGATCCACCACCGGCTCCGCTGGTAACCGTCACCCATCTGCACCATCTCACGCCCATACTTCTCCTGCGCTCGCTTCTGGCAGCATTGGTACAGGGCGTTCTTGATGCTTTGGCGAAGCCCTGCGATCACCATCTCCATATTGAAGGGGTGGCGTCCCTCGTCCCAATCATGGAAGATTCGGTTGAGGGCAACAGCGAGGTCAGGGTCGACCTTACTGCCGTACTGAGTCACCTTGAAGGTGAGTGTCAGTTCGTAGTTGTGCAGTGTGTTCGGAGTGTCGTCCGCCTTGATGGTGTGCTTACTGATCAAGACCATTGAGGTACTCCTGCACAGTGGCGGCGCCCGCATCGCGAACGAGTCGCATCATCCGATTCCTTGCGTCTATTTTCCGGCTTTGCTCAAGATAGGCTTGCTGGGCGGTCTTGTATTCGTCGTATTGCTCTTTCGACAGGATGCCCATGGCATGGGCGTCTTCAATGTCGGGGTGGCCGCTCGTGCTGAAGTCCACACTGCCTCCGTAACCGGACTCGGCGGACACATGAACGTACTGGCCACTGGGGGTGATGATCGTCATACAGTCACAATCCACTACTACCTCCCGTATCTTGTAGCTGGGAAGGTCATGTGGCTTGATGCGCTGTTGCACGATGAAGGTGTCAAGTCGTTGCTTCACCTCTTCATAGAAAGCATGAAGCTGATCTTTCACCTTTTCATAGTCCGTCTCCACCTTGTTTTTGGCCGCCTTGGCGTTGATCGGGCCGAGCGTCCGAGCTATCTGTTTTCGTTCTACATCATTCATTCTGGACTCCTTACTGTTGGGATTACTTTTTCTACTTGCACAATTCGGTGGAGGCGTCCGGCCGTCCAATCATGGATCTCGCCGTCTTTCGCGGCGAAGATATGCTTCGAGGTCCATACTAGCCATTTGCCAGTGTGGCCTTTCATGGCTCGGGCCAAGGTGCGGACGGTTCGACCGCCCAGCGTGTCTCGCCATAGTTTCGTTTGATCCTCGGTGTCGAGGTCCAAGTGCTCCAGGGCCTGGCGGGTTTGATGGATGTAAGTGATTTTGCACTTCTTCCTGCCCATCAATTCCAGAAGGCAGTGAGCGTCCTTATAGGACAGGTCGCCGACAATAGCAAGGGCCTTGACCGCGCAGTCGTGAACCTCGTCCATTTCAATGGCGGCCTTTTCCAAGCGGTAGAATTTCTCAGTATAGTTAGCGGGTCGGGCCATCAGGCAAATCCATGGAGTTTAGGGGCAGACCAAATTCACGGCACCTGTGGCAATGACCCCGTTCTTCATCGTGTGTACCTAAAGTATACACCATGAAATGTGAAAAGTCAAGCGGGAATCAGTGCCGATTACCAAACACACGAGAAGCTTCGTCCCGTAATTGTTTCAGCGGCATAGTTACCAGTCGTGATAAATGTTCGATCGCCTCCATACGACGAGTGGCGGCGTCTGCCCACTCGGGCACCGTGTAACTAATATACACAACATCAAAGACTGTCCGAGTGACCTCAATCTCGATCACTCCGTCGTCCCGTTCTATTACAACAGCTTCGTGTCCTGCTATGTTCATTGCTCTCCTCAAATGCAAAATCCCGCGTTTTCCCAAAGGCATTCGCCGAGACACGAACAACCGTCTAATGCTTCCCGCACGTTGGCGTCGGCGATCAGGTTCAGCGCTTCGGCCCAGCCATCGGACAATTCATCCGGGAGCAGGTCGTAGACTTCGTTGCCGTCGAGGTCATACCCCACGATCTGCAAAGCTCTTACACTGATGATGTGTAGCTCGCCGTCGATGACGTACTTGTCGTGATCGAACTCCGCCGCCTCGGCCTCGTACTCGATGACGCAGAAAACACTGCACCCTTCGTCCCGGCTATCAAAATCGTGATTAAATCTGTGGGTCATTGGTTGCCTTTCGTTTGCGATTAGCCTTCGGCGGTAGTTTATTCAGAAGCCAATTCAACAAGCGGTGTGTCCGCGATCTGTAGTGAACTCGCCTGAAACAATACTGTTGGCCGCCCAAGTGACCATCTAATCCAATCGCCAAACGAATGCGGTGCTTCCATGTATAACGCAGAAAATGGTTACCTTGCCAATATGCCCAATCGCCGCGAAGCTTGACCGGCGATGACGGTAAAGGCTTCGGCAAATGAAAACTTTTGCTTTTGATCTCTTTGATGGCCTTGCGGACCTCATCCTCGATGTCAGACTCGGACGCGCCTTGGCCGAGAACGATGACGAAAAGGCCATCAAACTTCTTAGGCCCAAAAAAGGTGCAGAACGCCTCGCTGTCACTTACATATAGTTCCCAACCGCTTACTTTTCCGCTCCTCCGTAGAGATTCTAGTTCTTGTAAAAGACTCATTCGACGCCCTCTTTGTTTCTCGCTTGCTTTCGTCTTGCTTTGCGCTTACCCTTCTGGCGGCGCTTAGCCTTTGTTGGTTGCTTCGGCATCGGCTTTCTGTGCTCCATATAGTATTCAAGCGCTTTGATGGCTGCGGGTTTCGTCTTGTGCGCTGAGAGAATATCGAAGCGCTCACCGCGCTTGACCATCGCGCGATAAACGATCGGGTAGCCTTGACACTCTTCGCCGCGCTTACGACCGTACCGGAGGTTCGATTCTTCGACATAATAATTCTTGCATTGCGTCCACCATTGGCGGCGCTCAGCCAGATATGTGTCGACCTTCTTGCACCGCTTTTGCCACTCAAGTGCCATGTTACTCGGCCTCCACTTCGATTACACAGAACATCTCAGTGCCATCTTCGTCGCTGCCCTCCACCTGCTGCCAATGGGGCTGGAGACTCGCCTGAACACGCTCAGTGATCTGACTGACGATCGACTCGACGGGAGTGCCCCGAAAGCCTACGACCGCACTAATAATCGCCAGGTAGCGGCTGTGTCCTCTGCCGACGCCGAAGTAGCCGGCGCCAGAGCTTCGCGGTACGATGTTACCTAGCTCGGATAGCTGGCGGGTCATCGGCCCGTAGAACGTGTAGCTGAAGTTCGTTAGCTTCGTTGGTTTCATTCGAGAGTCTCCAAGGTTAAGTATCCACTACTCAAGCATACCATACAATCGCCGGTTTGTCAACTGAATTTTCGAGAAAAGGTGCCGGTTATAGTGAAGCCGAAGTATCCTGGAGAGCGGGCCGGTTTATTAGGGCGGGGCCCCGGCGTAACCGGAACCACCGTAAAAGCCCAATTATTCCGGAGTCGTGGCGCTTAGATCGCAATTGTTACAATTGTCACAATCGTTGCGATCACTACGACCGGAACATTTGGAAATCCATTTGACTTTCGGGCGGGCGCTGGTATGCTATAGTATCGGCCGACGGGCGGCCGGAACCACGAACTTGAGGAGGGCGGCCATGCTTAGCGAATCAGGCTGGGAATTGAGAGATGGAGGCGTAATTGAGTGGCCGGAAGAGGACGGAGGGGCGATTCGTCGCCGCGACGTTCACGGCAACACTGAAGAGGTTCGGGAGAAGGGCAACCCCGGTTACCAAGAGTGGGCGGAACTGTTTGTCTGACAGGTGGCCGGAAACAATACATACTACACAAGGAGTAACGACTATGTCGGATTTGCGAAAAGCGCTTAGGACCCTGGCGGATAACGGGCTAACGAGTGACTCGATGATTACGGTTGTGAACGAACTTATCGAAAATGAGACTCTTGATGATTGTGACGTCAAGTGGCTCGCGCTTGTTTCGGAGTTGGGCGCAGAGATGCTTGACGCCGACGAGACCACCTATGACAATTGTGTGTTTCGGGTGGGCGGGGACGAGTATCTCATTCTTACCGAAGATGAGCGGGATTCGCGTTGGGACGATTATCTCGAATCGTGTCTTGATGACAGTGGTATCGTTCCGGGCGCTGATTCTCCCTACTTCGACCGAGAGCGATGGAAGGAAGACGCCCGTATCGATGGTGCCGGCGTGCTTTCTTCCTATGACGGCACCGAATATGAATTCTTTAGGCCGGGGGTGTGTTGCTACATCTACCGAACGAATTGATTGGAGGGCCTTATGGTCGAGTTGATGTGTCTGGGGTTTGTGTGGCTTGCCATAAGTGTCGGGGATAAGTTGCGTAACCCCGAGGAACGGAGTGATCTGTTTGCGTGGACTGGCATGGCTGTCCTGTTTGTATTGCCAATTTTGATAGCCTTCTACTTTTGAGGATGACATGTTTGACGATCGCAAGGTTAAGTACGATGTTACCTATTTGAGCGACGATGACGTCCACTTGAATAGGTACAATGCCGCCGAAGGGTGGGCATGGTACGAGGTGCGCATGATCACCCAGTATGCCGGGATTGAAGATGTGCAAGGTATAGATCGCGTCCATATTTACAGTCGTGACAGTGAGTCCGTCAATTGGGTGTGTAAGTATTATGAGGCATTGAGAGAAGGTGCCAAAGATGCGCTTTTCGCCAAATTGGAGGCTATTGCCGATCAGTTCGGTCTTGACGAGTTGATCGATCCTTACGACGGTGACCCTCGAAACGAGGTTGCCGATCTTGCCGACAGTGTTGAGTTCGCCAATGATCGGGTCTATGCCGAATATACTGGCGACGGACTTTCCATGACACTGGTGGGTAGGGTTGAGCGGGTTCTGACGATCCTGCGGGCGGCACATAGTTGAAAGGGTCGTGATGATTATTAAGTGTCAACAGCAAGATATTTTCAAGATACGGGACGGGGTCCCCGGCCACGGTCCCCAGACTGCAATAGGGCTCAACAGGATGCGGAATAGGGTGTCGTTGGCTTGCGGATGTTATCTTCCCTTGTCGTGGATGCCAAAGACCGAACGGAAAGGGTTGGCGGCCAAGAATTTTCGATTTTCTGCTTGACTTTCGCGCTCGGTGTGGTATGCTTGTAATGTTCAGCCGACGGGAACACGGGGAACCTAAGAAAGGGTACGCGACTATGTCGAAAGATCAAGCCGAAGCGATTTTGTTCGCCGAACAGGTTTTGCAATCTGCGGGGGTGTCTCCCTTCGTCCGCAAGGGCGGGGCATGGCGCAAATATGTCCAAGACGCGGTGGAAGTAGTGGCCGAAGACCCGCTACTGTATGGGCAGTGTGACAAACTGCGGGCCGAAGAGGCCTAACTGCGGGCTAGGGAAATTTCCGATTTTCTACTTGACTTTCGTCCGGGCGCTGTTATACTTGTAATGTTCGGCTAACGGGCCGATCGGCCGGGAGTGGGTGGGAACACTAGAGCACCTAAGAAAAGGGACGTGACTATGTCGAAAGATAAGATCAGCCAAGAGTTGACGGACAAGGGATTCGCGATCGAGTCGACACTGACCCGTGACAACTTCAACGGTCTTGAGGGTGATTCCGTCTGGTCCGTCACAATCACCCGGAACGGTCAATCGTTCCAAACGGAGTACACGCAAGGTTGTCACTTCCGTCATCACCGGCTCGGCCAGCCTATCAAGCCCCTTACCCTGTCCGGGCGGGTGACGGTTGCGGTGGCTGCGAAGAACAAGCAGACGATCCCGGATACGCCGATCCTGGCGGACGTGATGTGTTCGCTTGTGTGGGATGCGCAGAGTGTGGCGGACGGGCAGACCTTTGAGGACTTTGCTGATGAGTTGGGTTACGACACTGACTCCCGTGAGGCGGAGCGTATCTATAACGGGTGCCGCGATGAATACTTTGCCTTGATCCGGTTGTGTGGAGCAATCGACCTGGATGTGTTGTCCAAAATGTTCCAAGACTATTGACTCAACGAGAAAGAAGGCTACCTAATGACACACACGTGCAACGATCTTGTAAAGTCTGCAATCGCAAACAAAAGTGAGCTGCATCCAAGCAGTGAACACTACGTTATCAGTGTTATGTTTAACGATGCGCTGCGATTGGGGTGCGCACTAGGCAACTGGATCAAGTCGGGCCGCGAATGGGAACATCGACCGGCCGACGCCGCGATCGAAGCAGCGGGGCGCACGTGGGCCAGAATGACGTGCAAAATGCTTGCCGATATACACAAACGCGAAGCGGCTGCCGAAGCGGATGCCAAAGCGGCTGCCGAAGCGGCTGCCGCGGCGGCCGACTCCACACCCCTGCACTAAACTCCCTGACCCTGACCCTGACCCTGACCCTGACCCTGGAGATAACGATGTCGCTTGAAGTAAATGGTGTGAAGCTGTCGGATGTGACGGTTGACTACCTTTCGACGATCATGTGGGCTGAAACGGTTTTGCTGCCTGTGCCGGAAGAGGAGCTTGTCAACGATTGTATGGATGTTGACGAAGGTCATGTCCTGCACGGTGTCTCTGAACATGACTCTCTTGAGGTTTCCTTCAGCCTTGACGACTTTACCGTTGAGTCGCTTGAAGGGGCCGAGGACGATTGCATCAAGTTCTTCGATCGTGCCAATACCGCCGGGCTTATCGAACGTGCCCACCGGTTCGGTGATGACGCGCAAATCGCCCGTGACTTCTGTTTGACTCGCCAGGGCCATGGCGTTGGTTTCTGGGATGGGGACTACGAGGATGATACCGATGATGTCGGCAGTCCGCTTTCTGAGCTTGCGGCAGAGTTTGGCGAGTGCTACGTTTGTATCGGTGACGACTGTCGCCTGCACATTGGGTAGGGAACAAAATGATCGTCAAGTGCCAGCAACAGAACATTCTAAAAATACGCGACGGAATCCCCGGACATGGGCCCCAAGAGGTTCTAAGTCGATACAGGGCAGGGTATTCCAGGGAGTATGTTGCCCTGGCATGCGGGGCGTTCTCCCAATAATGTGGCTACCGAAAGTCGAGAAGGTTGAGGTTTTGGAGCTTCCGTGTAAAATTCCTCGCAAGTACAATTATGACAGTTGCAGCAGTGAAACCGATTGTGACGGTCAAGCGGGAATATCGCGATCGTGAGGGGTTTGACGTGTAGCCGATTTTATGAATTAGCCCGATTGTGTGGGTTATTCAATCACCAAGTTCTATTGAGGAGTGCTGGGATGAATGTACTACCTGAGACAGATAAACAAGTTGGCGCGATTCTGGAAGCCATCCGGGAAGTGTCGCCTGAAGTGGCTGAACAAGCTGTGATGCACTACCGGATTGTCGACTCTGTGTGGCTTGTAGTGTTGCTGACAGTTGTCGGGGTTCTGGTGGGGGTGTTTAGCTGGCATGTAAAACGGTGGGGCGATGGTGACGGTTATCAGGTCGGTGCCACTATTTCCGCTATTTTCGCTTGTGTTTTCTTTGCGGTTTGTGTCGCTATCTCCACGGATTTGGCCACAACGTATTATGCGCCCGATTACTATGCTGCGGAGTGTATGATTCAGTTGGCTAAATCGGGTTTGGGAAAGTAGGCGCTTGATGCTGAAAGTAACGGTCAGAAAGAATGGGGTGGTTGTTCCTAGCGTGACGACAACCAGTCGGGATATGCTGTATACCAAGTTTGAAGAGGTTGTGACTTTTACATCGAACGATCGGATGACGCTTGACATTGTCGAGGAAGAGCCGCGCGAAACCACTTGACTTCCGGTGTTCCGTAGTGTATACTTTCAATAGGTAACACGCAACACGCAACGGAGAACGACCATGGTGAAAGAGCAACGAGTACGGATTGTGGCGGACAGCGACTCCGCCGACCCACGCGACTGGGATTGTCACGCCGGACGGATGATTTGCTGGCACAACAGCTACAATCTTGGCGACAAGCACGAGTATACCGACCCGGTAGACTTTCAACGTGAGTTGGCTTGTGAGGCTGTTGACGGTCTTGAGGAAGAATTGGATCGCCTGGAAAATGATGTTCTTGACAAACTGTATGATCGTGCCATTGATCGGGGATATGCTGAGTCGCGCGTATTTGCCGATGGGTTGGTCGGGCGCAAGGTTGACAAGCTTATCACTGATGCGGTTTGTGACGGCTATGTCATTCTTCCATTGTACCTGTTCGATCATTCCGGTATTACCATAAGCACCAGCCCTTTCGATTGTAGGTGGGATAGCGGGCAGGTCGGTTGGATAATTTGCGACAAAGAAACCATCGATCGCGAATTTGGCGGTGATCGGGACCTTGCCAAGAAGTGCCTTGAGGCCGAAGTTGCCACATACGACGATTATCTGACCGATAACGTCTACGGGTTCATTGTCGAAGATCGCGATGAGAACGATGATTCCGAATGGGAACATGTTGACAGTTGTTTTGGATTTTACGGTTCGGACGTTCGGCAAAATGGGATGGCCGATCACCTTGGTGAGGAATTGACCGAGCTTGCCGAATCTGCCGAGATTGAGTGTTGATACAACTGTTACGGTTGTCGGGGATGTAGGACCAACGCCCGGTGAAGCCGGGAGAGGAGCGAAACAATGCGGATGTACATCTTACGGGCGGGACCCCACAAACATGGTGAATGTCAACGATGGGAGGAAATTCTTGATGTTCACGAGGTGAGTTTTTCATTTGAGAACGGAGGGCATGCGGATATCTTTGCTCCCGATGACGAAACATTGCGGGTCACCATGTCGGGTCACCATGTCGGGGCAGCCTGTCGAGTTGCGGGTCAGCTATTCTGGGGGTGTCGGCAAATAGAGAAAACCGAAGTTGAGTATTGATACAACTGTTACGGTTGTCGGGGATGTAAGGCCGTCAAGGCCCTTTATCTTTGCACTGGGCGGCACTGGGCGGCCCTGGGTGGCCCTAGGTGGCCCTAGATGGCCTGGGTTGGCCTCAAAGGCACTGGGCGGGCGCTGAATGGCACTGGGCGGCACTGGGCGGCACTGGGCGGCCCTGGGTGGCCCTAGGTGGCCTGGGTTGGCCTCAAAGGCACTGAGCGGCGCTGAATGGCATTGGGCGACACTGGGTGACACTGGGCGACACTGGGCGGCACGGGGGAATCTTTCCGAATTCTCTTGACAATCGCGAAAAGTATGGTATGCTTGTGTAGATCGAGGAAACCGCAACATGGAGAAACGATTATGACGAAAATACCAGTCAATTCGATTTCGATACCTGAACTGTTTGTGGAGCTTTGTCACGGTTGGGCCGGCGATACCGATTGTATGCTTCGTGCAGTCTCGTCTACCGGGACCCTTAAAACCGGCACACACCGCCCAACCCGTTGTGACGGTTCTGACGAAAAGTGGTATCTGCATATTTGGTGCAAATTGTCCGACGATGTGACTTATACCATCAAGTGCGCTAGTAAGGGTCACAACGCCTGTGACGACGGCGGTGACGGTGCCGGCCACGACGCCGATTATCCAACTCTTGTCGAATTTGGGGGTTGGGTGGATCGCACCATCGACGAACTGACCAAAAGTTACGGCCTTGACGGCTGGGTCCCTTGACAATCACGAAAAGTATGATATGCTTGTGTAGATCGAGGGACGCAACACGCAACAGGTGAGACAATGATCAACTTCGCCAGACAGTGTAAAGAAGCCGCCAACGCGGACCCCGCCAAGGACTTGGCCCAAAAGCTTTTCGATGAGGGCTGGACCGAAGGACGGCTACAGCAAGCGCTAAAGCAACAGCCTCTCTTGCCCGATCCGTTCAAGATCACTCTCGAAAACCACTTGCGAGATATTTCGCGTGGTTTTCGAGGGCAACACACGACACGATGCAGGTGAGACAATGAGCAACTTCAGCAACTTCGCCAGACGGGGTAAAGAGAACGATGATGACTGATGTAGTGTTTCTGAGGGAACTTGACGGCAATGACATCTTTGCTGTCTTTCCGGCTCATGCGGCTTGTGTTGGCCGCGCCGATCTGATGGTCTGCTACGCGCGTGTTAGTCAACACAGTAGTGCCAGTTATAACTACTGCAACTTGTGCGACGAAGTGACCGACGCTAACGAGTATGCCGACCTGTTCAATGAGTTGGAATGTGCCGGTTACGAGCTTTACGTGATCAGTAAAGATCGTTTCAATGATTCCAAGTATGCCGCCAGCCGGAGGCGGGAGGTGGGGCCACCGATGTGACAGGGGCGGGGTAATTCTCCGAGATATAACAGGTGAGAAGATCAAGCGAACTATGGCGCTTAGCGCTTAGCGCTTAGCGCTTCCGGGAATCTTTTCCGAATTTCCTTGACAATCTCGAATAGTGTGGTATGCTTGAATTGTACACCGCAACACAAACAAAGGGAGACAACTATGTTGAATGCACTAGAAACACTGGCCTATAACGGTTTGCCGGATGCTGACTTGGATGCCGTCATTTTGGGCCTGTTGGAGAATGATGGTATTGAGGATGATGACGAAAAGCGTTGCCTTATCGCCGTTGCATGGCATAGGGACCGGGGGAACAAAACCAACCCTACCGATTGCTCCCTTTCTTTCGGTGATGTCGTCAAAGTGGGCGGCGAGGAATATCGGGTCCTTGACGATGATGAGCGTGAGACGGCCTGGGAGGAGTCTTTGGATTCTTACCTCGATGACGGACATGTCGAAGGCGCCGACGGCCCGTACTTCGACCGGGAAGCTTGGAAGAAAGACGCGCGGATGGAGGGCGCCGGCCCTGCGTTGTCTAGTTACGATGGTAACGAATATGAGTTTTCTGCTGGCCATGACGATTGGTTCCTCTACCGGGTGAGCTAGGGTTGTTCCGGTTGTTCCGGTTGTTCCGGTTGTTCCGGTTGTTCCGGTTGTTCCGGTTGTTCCGGTTGTTCCGGTTGTTCCCGTGGCTGCCTTCGGTCCGGCAGAGAAAATTCCGATTTTCTATTTGACTTTCGGAAATGCGCGGGTATACTTGAATAGTCGGCCGACGGGCGGCCGGAAAACACTCACCCCACCACCAACGAGGATTGTAACGATGGCAGCGATTTGGCAAGCAGACGTATGGTGTGACGATTGTGCGGATTCCATCAAGGATTGCCTCTGGGCGGAATCGGAGGATGGTGCCACTTACTCCAATCGTGCCGTTTGGGAGGTGGATGCCGGGTATGCCGATGAGCGCAACTATGACAGTGGTGAGTATCCGAAGGGTTGTGACGATGATGAGGAGTGTGACAGCCCAGCATTGTGCCGCCGGTCCCGATTGTGTCAATGCTAAGGTTCTTGACGACTTTACCAAAGTTGGCTATTTCTTCGGTAATTCCTTGACTGACGAAGGTGAGCTTTATCTCAAGGATGCCGTCATCGAAGACGTGGGGTTGGGTTATGTCGATTCTGTAGCTTGCACTGTTTGGATGCCATATTACGATTGGATCGACTACGGCGTCACCTGCGACGGTTGTGATACGCTTGCCGTTTGTAATGGTGACGGCCTTTGTTCCGGTTGTGCCAATTAGACCGATTCTGACGACTTGAACCTTCTATAGGAGAGAAACATGGCGAGTATCAACTACGGCGAATTGACCAGTTACGACGAATGTGTCAAACGATTAGGCGGTAAGGATTCGCGCAAATTACGCAACAACGTCTACCTGCGCAGGGATGGCGCGGACATAGTGGTTGTGCATCATGCGACGCCGATCATCCGGTATCGGCCGGATGGATCAATTGTGTTGAACTGTGCCGGTTATCGCAGTCCCACCACAAAGGCCAACCTGAACCGATATACCTATCTTTCTGTTTGTCAGAAAGGTTTCGTCTGGCACATTTCTGCCGGTCCTAACCATAGTGTGGTCTTTTCCGACGGGATAGAATTTGCCGGTCAACCCAGTCAAGCCGAATGTGCGGCCTAGCGATGGGCGGGCGGGCGCTGGCGGATCGCCAGCGGAAGACCTTCGGCCGGGAATGGGCGGCCGGAAACACCACTACCGAGAGGATTTTACCATGAATAGCGAACGTAGCGAAGGTGCCGTTTTGATCGCTCGTAAGGGCGATGAGTTCTGGTTCGTTGATTCCGTTTTTCGGCATGACAATGATTTGGCCGGATGTACCGGAATATGTGTTTATCCGGTCTCGGAGAAACAGGCCGATTATCTGCTTGCACCCGATCAAGTAGCTGATAAGTATGATAGCTATTGGAAGATGGATGTGGAATCTGACGCTCGGGACGATTGTCCGAATTGTCTAGGTGAGCCGGATGAGGATGGCTGTGAGGATTGTGGCTATCAATCCCTTCGTGACTTCTGTGCCGATGTTGCCTATACCGATGGTATTGAGGCCATGATCGATCATGCCGGTGATGAGTATGTTGAGGCCATGAACAAACATGGCGACCTTGACGAAGAGGCCGAGTATGCCGACTGTGTCAGTTGTGGCAGAATCTTCGGTCGGCGGGGTCTTGACGATTTTGACGAAGTGTACAATCGCAAGGCTCTTGTCGCTATTCTCGCTTACGAGGATGGCGCCGTTGATTACGATTACACCTGTCGTGTGGTCTACGGCAACTAACCCGATTGCAGCAACAAACTGGGAGGTTTCAATTATGATGAATGTATTGGTATTGAGGGCTGAGTGCTGTGATGAGAGCGTCGACATTGTGATGGTTGCGCAGACAACACTGATAAACATGATCAGTCGAGTTGTGACGATCAAGGGCGCTGCGCGTCATATTTACGGTAATCCATATCTTGTCTATGGTGACGCCGTTGCGGAGTTTACCGGTCGTCCGGCTCTTGAGTGCAATATCACTTGTGCCGAGTTTGTCAGTGGTTCGCTTTGGGATTGGGCTGGCGGTTGAACGGGCGGGCGGCACAATCGCGCGCCACCTTGGCCTTTCTCTGCGCTTTCCTTACTTTTCCGCTTGCTTTCCTTGCTTCGCATGGTAGGCTTGTATTGTAACGCAACCGTAACCGCAACACAAGGGATACGATTATGACGATTCTAGCAAATGGTGGGACACTGACGGCCCATTATGTTTATTCCGGTTTTGCCGATTACTTCGGCGGACATGGATGTGCCAACGATGAGGATCGCAAGGAATTTCTGCTTTATGCCTACTATGGCAGAAAGACCAGTCTTGCCGACATTGTCGATGAGTTGGTTTTCAGAGTTGGGGGCGGTCCTTCCTGTGAAGACATTCCTGACGATATTACCGATTCCGACGTCCGGGACGCGATTATGACGACTGCGCTGAGTGCGATCGGTCGTGCCGATGTTGCCGACGGTATCATCGCTGAGTGTTCTGCGGAATATGGCGAGTGTGCCGAATGTCACAAATGTGGCGCTTCGCTGCGGGATGTGGCCGATGGTGACCCTTGCCCGGCCTGTCACGATTGGAACGACCATGGCGACTCGCCGATCTTTGTCGTTGTTCTGGAATATGTGTGTCCGGAGGGTGCTGACGATCGTGAGGAATGTGAGGGTGCTACTGTACTCCGTGCGAATGTTTGCCGAATGACTGCAATTGTGACCCTGAATAGTCGGCCGGGCGGAGACCTTCGGCCGACGGGCGGCCGGGAAAATTCCGATTTTCTGTTTGACTTTCGCGCTGGCGCTTGTATACTTGTATTGTTCGGCCGACGGGCGGCCGGGCGGATTGGTCGCCAGTGGGCGGCCGGGCGGCCGGGCGGCCAACAATCCCAACTCCACCACCGAGGGAGTTCCAATTATGAGCGAAATGCAGATGACGCTGAATGGTTCGTTTGTGCCGACTAAGCCCCATGTTGACGATATTGTCGATTGTCACGACGGTTCCGATTGTCGGTATGGCGACGCGATCTTCGATTGTGAGGGTGAGGCGCATCGTACCGATGAGGACAAGCACGACCGGAATGTAGAGATTGTGTCGGATTTTCTGAATAAGTGCGGCAAGTGGGCTGAGCAGTATTGCACCGAGAATACCGATTACGCCGATGGTTTAAGTCACATGGTCAATGAGCGTCGCGACAACTGGGCCTGTTATGTGCGTGAGTGGGTTGAGAACGAATTCGATGACGATTACGGTAATGCGATCTTTGACGATTACGTCAAAGAGATCGTTGATAAGGTCTGTGAGGAACTTGACGGCGATTTCGATTGTGAGCCTGAATACTGTTGCTCCAATTTCTCCGCTTATTCCGGTGACGGCTGTTGTTTGGATTCGTTCGACATTGGCGAATACGAGGATCAAATCGAGATTAACGCTCACGACGTTCTTAGGGTTCTGCACGAAGAGGACGGTCTTGACGATGTTCTCGACGATGTCAATTGTGACGTTTGCGTCAATCGTGACATGCCGCGCGTTAAGAACGAAGAGACCGGTCGTTACGAATATGTTGGTCGTTCGACTTACATGCCTTATAAGAATGATCGCAAATATCCGACTCTTTTAATCTATGCCAATGTTTCCGGTCAGTGGCAGTTTGTTGTCTCTGCCGACCGTATGAATGAGTTGGTCTGTGACGCGCTGTTGGAATATCACGGTTGTGACGAATAATACCTTGTGGTGGGGTATCGGGTGACCGGGCGCTTGCGCCCGGTCGCCTATTCTATTGTCGGTCGGGCGGCCGGTCGATACAATCGCGCGCCCTTCTAGCTTTTCTTTGCGCTTTTCTGATTTTCTCCTTGCTTTCCTTGCTGCGCATGGTAGACTTGTGTAGTAAGACAACCACAACCACCACCGGGAGAAACCAATGATTACAACTACACCACTTGGCGCGATCACGTTGGTTCGACTAATTGTTTGGGATCACCCTGTCCGTGAGGCCTTTTCCGATTGTTCCACGGGTAACGATCAGGGCTGTTACTACTCTACAAAGGGGCATGCCGTCAATGCGTTTGATGGTCGATTGCAGACTTATGACCTCTGCTTGGATCGTGACGACGTGTCCGATTTTCATGGTGACGAAGGTCGCAAGGCTATTGAGATTCACGACGAATTTGGGCATTGTGCGGGGCATGCTATCTTTTCCTGGCATCGGATGCCTAGCGGTCGTTACGAATTTATCGGCTACATCGCTTGAAACAATTGTCACACTTGAAACAAGGAGAACAGTTATAACTCGAATGACCAGAGGAAACCACAATGAAGATGCAACCCGAACATTACGAACAACTGCGAGAATCAATTCAATCGTTACTGAAGGCGCAACCGAAAGTAACGGTACAATCCCACCGCGACCTGGGTTTGACGGCTGAACGATTTAGGTGGGATGCGCTACATGCTTCCGGGTTTGACACTTCGGTGCTTTATGACTACCTTGACGATAAGCACATTGATACCGCGATACGCCGGATAACCGGTACAAACTGACCTTCGGCTGGGTGACTGGCTGGGTGACTGGCTGGGTGACTGGCTGGGTGACTGGCTGGGTGACTGGCTGGGTGACTGGCTGGGTGACTGGCTGGGTGACTGAAAAGCACCCGGCAGCACCCGGCAGCACCCGGCAGCACCCGGCAGCACCCGGCAACACCCGGCAGCACCTGGCAGCACCCGGCAGAAAATACTTCCGATTTTCTGTTTGACTTTCCGCGCATGCATGGTATACTTGAATAGTCAAGGAACACAAGGGGAAACACCATGCCGGGTCGAATCCAGAAACGCCACGTTGTGACAAACTTCCCCGAATTGTACAAACTGGGCGGATGGCGCCTGATTGTAGCGGTTCTGCGGGCAAAGTCGGAAACTCCGTTTCTGACGGTATTCACGGCAGTGTGCCGATAGTAACGATTAGGAGGATGACATGGGTGATGACCTTCTTACGGATCTTGACGAATGTCCGGTCTGTGGCTTCAATGCCGACTGTGCCGATTGTATCGGTGAGCCCGATATTGACGACATTGACGACCTCGTCGACTAGCGGCCGACGGGCGGGTGAACAACGAACACGGGAGGGTGGGATTATGATGGTTGCAGCAACAGAGCCGATTGTGACGGTCAAGCGGGAATATCGCGATCGTGCGGATGATCCGCCCCGTACCGATGAGACCGAATTTGCCAGTCGCTTCGATGCTATCGATTATGCGCGGCGGATGTATTGTGCGGGTGTTGTCGAGCGTGTCGAGTGTATCGATCATCTCGGTTGTATGTTTTTTACCGCTCGTCGCAATCAGTTCGATTTTGGGGCTTTGATCCGATTGCACGGACTCGAATTGTGGAATACCTGAAAAATCTTCCTCGAATTCCTTGACACGTTCGTACCGCATGGTGGGCTTGTATTGTAAGAGGAAACCGCAACCGAAGGACAACGCCATGGGTATTTTGCAACGCATCTGGAAATGGTGGCAACACAAACTCGACCGGGAAGAATACGATGCACGACGACGTCGCCGCGCCATCCACCGCGCCATGCGCAGACCGGGTTATCATCGTTGCGGGCACTAGCCGCATAACCGGCCCGAATTATGGAATTCCGAAAAAATACTTTGCGGAAAGCTTGACACCCGCGCGCCGCATGGTAGCCTTGTAGTGTAAGGCAATTGCAACCAGTTTTATATGGGGAGATTGAAACATGATCACTGTAAACAAGTCTGTCGACCTCTTTCATCAAGCACGCCACACAATCAAGATACCCGGTAATGGCATTGCCCAACCGGGAATCGATGCGATCAAGTGGACCTTGACCGGGTGGGGACTGCCGAACCTCCCCTATGCCTGGTGTTGGGATTGGCGGGTAGTTGGCAAAGGTGAATATGTCGGCACACTGCCCAAACGGATTGGCAAGTGGTATTACCAAGAACACGCCACTAAGTTGACCCCCGATCAATTGACCACAATAGGAAATATCGGTTCACAACACTCCACTCGTGACGAAACCTACAGTTTCGACTTCGTTGACCGGATCGACTGGTCGGCCGGAGACTTCGGCGATAGCGGGTCGTGCTTCTGGTCGTGCCATGCCAGCGCGAAGGATATGATCCTGGACAATGGCGGGGGCGCGGTCCGGTTCTTCCACGCCGACACTCACAACGGCATTGCCCGCGCGTGGATCGTGCCGCGGCCCGACGGGTGTTTTCTGGTGTTCAACGGCTACGGCATGGGAACTCTGCCGATTGCCCGAATCGTGGCCACACACCTGGACCACGCCTATTATCGGCAAGTGAAACTCACGAATAACGGTATTAGTGACGGCGCGCTCTGGATCAATGGCGGCAACGGGTATCTGGTCGGCCCGCAATCCGTTGTAACGACGATCGACGCGATTGATCTTGACTGGGACGATCCCGACGGTTGTGTCTGTGAACATTGCGGCGACCGGATCGACGAGGAAGATCACTACCACAATCCCGACGGGGACGACTACTGCGGATCGTGCCATGACAATCGTGTAGCTTATTGCGAATCGTGCCACGAGGACTGTTGGATCGTTGACACGCGAACGGACCCGAGCGGGGACCTTATCTGCGAATCGTGCTATAGCGATAGCGTCCGATGGTGTGAACATTGCGGCGAAGACGTTTGGGAATCGGACACGAAGGAGGACCCGGACAGCAACATAATCTGCGACTCCTGCCACTCCGATAATGTCGTCGAATGTGTTTACTGCGACAAGGAAGTGTGGAGCAAGGACGTGCTTGCCGATCCCGATGGCGGTGACTGTTGCCAATCGTGCTTTGACGATCGGTTCACCCATTGCGACGATTGCAGGGAAGTGATTCACGATAGCGCCTCCCTCTGCGACGATTGCCGCGTGAAAGAGGAGGTGACGGCATGAGTAAGCGACGCAAAACACCCCGGTTGCATTGCCCCGCCAAGTACAAGCAACTGCGGCAACGATGCCTTACCCCGATCGAAGCGTTCTACACCGAAGGGCATGTTACCAATACGCCCGACGGGGCGTTGATCTTCCAGGACAACGGCGCTAACGTGCTGGCCGTTGCCCACCTGGACACGGTCCGGCACGATCGCCACTTCGGCGTGTTCCGGGGCGACCCCGATACGCTTTACAATTGCCAGCTTGACGACCGGCTCGGCGCGTGGATCGCCCTGGACGTGTTGCCCGCCCGGGGGATTGCCGTCGACGTGCTGTTGACCACGGGGGAGGAATGCTGCAATTCGACCGCAAAGCATTTCCGACCCGGCAAAGAATACAATTGGCTGGTCGGATTCGACCGGGCCGGATCGGACGTGGTCACCTATCAGTATGAATCAGGGGAGTGGCTTGACGCCCTGGAATACGCCGGCAATACAATCGGGTGGGGAAGCTATTCCGATATCGCCGAATTGAGCCACTTGGAAGTGGAAGCCGTCAACTGGGGCATTGGCTATCGGGACAACCATGGCTTCGAGTCTTCATGCTCCCTGTCGGAAATGGAATCTGCGATTGATCGATTCGCCGAATTCTATGCGGCCTACAATGGTCAACGGTTCCCTACGCCGTTGACCCCCGATTACGAATCCACGGGCGAGTATGCCGATGATAGACAGACTGAAGAATGGAGAGAATACCTTGCCGAATTCTGTGACGTGTAGCCCGGATTATCAGCCTTGCGGGTGATCGAATGAATATTTTACAACGCATCCGAAAATGGTGGCGACACAAACTCAACCAGGAAGAATATGATGCGCGTCGTCGTCGTCGTGCCATCCACCGAGCTATGCGTCGCCGGAGTTATCGGCCTTGCGGGTCCTAACCGCATAGTTGGATCCGGGTTGTGGAATTCCCGGAAAACTTTCCTCGAATTCCTTGACACCCGCGCGCCACGTGGTAGGCTTGTATTGTAAGGCAACCACAAACAAAAGGACAACGCCATGATAACAGCCAAGACCGCGACCGCGATCCAAGCTATGGCCACCAAAATGAAAAAGAGCCGAGACAAGTGGACAATCACATGGGAAAATGGCGACAGTGTCAATTACTACGGGGCTGACCCGGACCGCTACGCTCGGTCGACAAAGGAATTCGCGTGGGGACTCAAGTACACGACCACGAAAAACTGACAAGACCGTCAACCGTATAATCGGACCTTCAATTCTGGAAATCAGAGAATTATTCTCTGGGCGGCTTGACTAGGGCGGCCGCGCGGGTATACTTGAATAGGCAAGGGAAAACACCACCACCACCACAACCGGGAGCCGAAAACATGACCAAAATGATTGACCCAAACGGACGCGAACACCAAATCCACGCGGCCGGTAACGTCGCCACACTCCAGACAATCGGCTGGACCGTCAAGGCCGATCCGGTCGACGGGTTGCTTTTGACCTTTCCCATCACCCCCAAAACCGAACAACAATGGGATGCGATCTTCGGCCGCCGCTAAAATCGACACAACCGATCCAACCGGCACAATCTGCATAACCCGAACGGGATGGTTTAATATCCCAACATTTCCGATTGTGCCAATAAAGGCCCCTCCTTCGGGTGGGGCCTTTCTCTATGCGCCAATAGCGCCGAAAATATCGATTGTGTCGATTGTATGGGCGCCGTATTCTGGGCGGGCGGCCGGATCGCCGACGGGCGGCCGGGAGCGGGCGGAGACCTTCGGCCGACGGCCGGCAGCGGGCGGAGACCTTCGGCCAGCGCCGGCCGGGAGCGGGCGGAGACCTTCGGCCGGGAGCGGGCCGGGAGCGGGCCGGGAGCGGGCCGGGAGCGGGCGGAGACCTTCGGCCGGATCGCCGACGGGCGGCCGGGAGCGGGCGGAGACCTTCGGCCGACGGCCGGCCGGCAGCGGCCGGATCGCCGACGGGCGGCCGGGAGCGGGCCGGGAGCGGGCCGGGAGCGGGCCGGGAGCGGGCCGGGAGCGGGCGGAGACCTTCGGCCGACGGCCGGCCGGATCGCCGACGGCCGGCCGGGAGCGGGCGGATCGCCGACGGGCGGCCGGGAGCGGGCCGAAGGTCGCCAGCGGGCAGCAGGGTGAACCCCCTGATAGAGGGGCAGGTGCCGGGCTGTACACTATGGAACCCCCCAGGTGTGGGGACGGAATGGTGAAAATCACTCCGGCGCAATGGGTGGGTGGGTTGACGTAACCCACTAAGCTGCAAGGAATTACGTCACACACCCCCTATGTGCCGCACTCCGCCCGCCCGAAGGTGGGGTATCGATGTAACTCCATTGGGGGTATAGGGTTGCGAACACACCCCCCACCGGAGGTAGAATGATCACTCCGGGGTAAACATTCCACCTATAGGGGGTAGGTGCGTGAGGTGTTTTTTACATACCCCCAAGGACTACTAGACGAAAAGCCGGAATGGCGAGCGCCATTCCGCTCCCTCCGGTGGGGGGTAGGTGACGCAAACCCAATGATACCATAGGTTTGCGTCAAGGAAATTCCAATCACCGGAACCGGAGTGTTAAAAGAGTGTATAGTAAAATCCTTGCAAGCTGCGCATATTCTACAAGGAGAGTGTTTAGTAGCTCCGGCGCAATCGGAACAGCCAGTACCCACCCTGGGGGGTGAGCAATGTCGACGAAATAGGTTTCGTCGACATTGCTGGGCGTGGCCGGGCACGGGCACGCGCGGGTGGCCGGGTGACCGGGCGTGACC
>SDBT01000122.1_pt1 | contig 99771 bp, 94 predicted proteins | sample 2277101 | NCBI WGS metagenome assembly SDBT01 (sample SAMN10404973, study PRJNA504765) | marine sediment metagenome | isolation source: marine sediment core GS10_PC15, 103 cmbsf | place: Arctic Ocean: Southern Knipovich Ridge | collected 2010
ACGATTGTTATTGGATCGAGGAGCGGCGGTAGATGCGGCTACGCATCCACAAAGATTGACATCGCTTCATTGGGCTGCCGGTCGTGGACATGAGGCAGTTGCGCGATTGTTATTGGATCGAGGTGCGCAGGTAGATGCTGCTACGCATCCAGAAAGATTGACATCGCTTCATTGGGCTGCCGGTCGTGGACATGAGGCAGTTGCGCGATTGTTATTGGATCGAGGAGCGGTGATAGATGCGGCTACGCATCGTGGAGGGACACCACTTGGTGCGGCTGCTGTTGTTGGTCATGAGGCAATTGCTCGATTGTTATTAGATCGAGGAGCTGATGTAGATGCTGTTTCGACAAATGGATGGAGACCGCTTCATGCGGCAGCTAAACATGGATATGAGGCAATTGCTCGATTGTTGTTAGCTCGGGGTGCGAATCGAATGCTTCCTAATGCACAAGGTCAAAATCCAGTAGATTTGGTTCCGCAGCGATTCCCAGGATTGAAAGATCTTTTGCTTGGAGTTGTTCCAATGCCTCCTCTTGAGCCGATTCCAGACGAATCGGGGGCTGCTGCAGGGCCGGAACGGCGAGGTATTAAGCGTAAGCGAGATATTAAAGATGAGCCTACTGAGTAGTTGTTAGCATTGCCACCGTATTGTTATGAATAATCCGTAATCCTACTGCTTTATATTCAAGCGCCTTTGTTGGGCGTGAGACCCAGTTAATAATATGATTTTCGCGTAATAACATCCCGGCATTCGCGGCGGCAAGATATTGGTATATCTGCGTATACGCAACCGATTGAATATGATATGCGTGGCGTGGGATGCTGTACTGCGCAACTAATGTTTTAAATGTATCTACGTCTTGCGTCAAAATAAGCAAAAAATTTTTCATATCTTTGTGATACTGTTTCATGAAAAACTCTATTGTTTCATGCGGGCATTGCCATGGTTTTGCTGAACCAGCGTAAACATACACATATGCATTGTTTGGTATGCCAAGTTCAGTGCGTGTTGTGTGGCGCCACGTTAATCGTTGTTGATTTGTAATGACGTTAGGGATGTCGTGGCTTGCAATCGTTAGTTTGGAAACGGGTGCGTTGAATCTGTCGATGAGATAGTGCGTGAGTGCATCGCTGACTGTTTCAATTGAAACATTTCCATTTTGTGAATACGTGCCATATACCCATCGTTCGATTCGTTCGTATTGATATGCGCGAATGCGATGAAGCCAAGAGGTCAATCGTGAGCGGTGTGCATACCGATACTCTTGGGCCGCCAAGCCTCGTGCTTGCACGATGACGGGTGTTTGGTGAGCAAGGCTGGCTGAAGCAACAACGCATCCTGCAAGCGGGCCTCGTGCTGTTATGGTGGTATGGTTTTCGACTCGTAAAACTTTTTTTAATTTTCGTGCGGCGTAGTGCAGTGAAACTGAACCAAAAAATGGAAGTTTGTGAAGAATATGAATGGTTAGACGTGGATGATTTTGCATGAGGGCGTGTTGTTCTTTCGGTATAATTTTTTTTCGTTCGAATGAAATGATGGTGCCGCGGGCGTGTGGATTGTGCTCAAGCCATTTAATGAGTGGTTGCACTACCTGGCTTTGAAAGACCGGGTTGTGAACGCCGTCGTAAATTACGATGATCCGATGTTTCATGCTTTGTGCCTAAAAATCGTTTATTTTCCTATCCTATTTATACATTTCTTTTTACAGGTCGAAGTTCCTCACTCCGTTCGTCCTGATCCTTCGATACTTCCGTCTTCGTCGGACACTCAGGAGTAAACGCTGCGCTCAGTTCCTCACTCCGTTCGTCCTGAGCTTGTCGAAGGATACGAACTTCTTTTTTTATGGTTTGATAACTCAACAATTTTATTCCAATCATCTTCAATCAAAGCTTCCTTTTTCTTGCGTGACCAACCCTTGATTTGTCGTTCAGATAAAAGTGCTTCATCTCGAGTTCCAAACTCTTGAATAAAAACAAGTTTTACAGGAAGGCGTGTTTTTGTATACCCATCTATTAAGCCTTGTTTATGCATAGACAGCCTCATTTCTATGTTGTCTGTGTGGCCAACATAATAAGAGCCATCATTACATAAGAGCATGTACACATAAAAAGGTCTCATTGTATTCCAAATAAATACCCATTCGTATCCTTCGACAAGCTCAGGACGAACGGGGGGGGGTGATCCGATGTTTCATGCGCTATGCCTAAAAAAGAAAGGCTGGGATTAACCAGCCTTTCTTGCTTTTATTTCACCAAAGGTGAGTTTTCTATGCCTGATCTGAAGTGAGTGCTGCTTTCAGTGCATCAATATTCGCAATATTTACGTACATTGGACTTGCTGCAGGTTTATCTATAAAGCCCATTGCAATCAAGAACTTATCACGTAGGATTGCAAGAGTTTCAGGCTTTGTCACAAAGAGACACAATGCGCCAATGCCTAAAAGCAGTTCTTTTGCTTTTCCGCCTTCATGCAAGTAGGCAGCTGTTTTACCCATCACACCATATGGCAAACATTTTTCATTTTTTCCTAACTTGATTTCACCACCATCTTTCTTGGCCGTTACGGTATTATCTTTGAACTGTTGGCCGATCCAATGATCCCAGAATATATCAAGGGCGTTTTGCTTATAGTCTCTAAAGTTTTGTTTTATGTTAAGCAGGCTGGTCCATGAGCCATTTTGTTTAAAGTCTGGCGTTGATGGGCGATGTATGAGCATGAATGCGCTTGCAAAAAGAAATACTGCACCCGGCGTGGCAGCCCACATAGGTAGTGGCCTGATACACCTTTGATTTGGTGCTGCAGCTGCTGGTGCTGGCTCTGCGGCATATGTTGACACAGATCCCAATGCTGCTGAAATCAACGCTGCATGTAACACTAATTTTCTACTCATTATTCCTCCTATACGGATGTGAGTTGTGATATTTAACTACTGTATTTAGTATAACCCAGGGAGCCGTATTGTAAAGATGAACTCGGCTTTATTGCGTGGTCGTCTAGATCGCATGTTTGGTGTTTTTTGTTACCAAATATATCCAACGAGTGCGATCAAAAATGTGAGCAAAACCGGCACGCGGATCGGGGTGAAGCCCCACAATTTGTATGCAATGTTGCAAAAGGTGATCGCGATGACCACCGGATATCCGACGTATACCAGGGATCCTTCGGTCAAACTTAGCACATAGTTGAGCCCGAACGTGGAAAGCGGAACGCAGAGCAGGAGAGAAAGCGTGAGAGATGCTTCGTACCCGAGTTTGCGATTAAAAAGTGTGAGCTGAAAATATTCTGCAATTACCGCGCTCAGTGCAATCGATGTAGAAAAACAGGCCATCAATACCGCGGTGCCAATAATGAGTGCGCCGTGGGTGCCCAACACTTGGAATGCGAGCATGCGAAACAGCTCACCGCTTGGATCCATGCCATGCCCATGATACATGCTCAATATGCTCATGCCGATGTAGACGAGTGCGAGTAAAAATACGCCGAGGGCACCAGCTTTAAATCCGATAGCAGCAAGTTTTTTGTTGTTGTTAAATCCGACCGATCCGCCGGATGTATTTTTGAGAATGTGGATGACCATTGCGGAAAAGAAGATAGTTCCCAATAAATCTAAGGTGCTATAGCCTATCATCAGATTTGTTTTAAAACTTGCCCATGGTGTCATAAGGGCAGCAACAGGTTCTTGCGCAGTAAAAATTCCCTTGAGAATAATTATGACAAGAGAAATCAAAAGAAGGGGACTAATCACGCGGCCGAGTAGATTCACAATGCGGTTTTCCCGAAACGTGGCTACAAACGTGATGCCCAAAAAGATGAGCGCAAAGATGAACGATGATTGGAGTGTAATCGTTTTGAAAAACGTGAATGGTAAAAAGGGTGCAATCATGACATGTGATAACGTGACAATTCTTGGAATAACGATCAGTGGTCCGATCACCAGTATGCACAGAAAGATGATGACATCTCCAATTGTCTTGCCGAGTCTGCGAAAGAAGGTTTCATAATCACCGTCAAAAAGAATCATTGCCACAAGTCCTGCGAGTGGCATGCAGACGGCGGTTGTAAGAAAGCCGAGCATCCCATATACCGTATTCTCTCCGGATTTAAGTCCAACATTGAGTGGATATAACAAATTGCCGGCTCCGAACAACATGGAGAAGATTGCGAGTCCAACCGTTATTATTTGAGAATAAGGTTTGTTCTGCATATATCTCGATCCTTTGCAACTATATAGGGACTAAAAATGAAACGGCATGTCGAGCAAGTATGGCTCATTTTCTCGAAAAAGTAAATTGGCATTGCTTTTCAAGCGACTGCCTCATAATACTTGGGAGTAGCTTTCATAAACGAAATATCTGTGTAAAGGAGAGGGCTTGTGATGGAAATGAAGCAAATTTTTTTGAGTGCACTACTACCAGTAAGTATGATCTTTTTGTGTGGTTCTGATCTCATGGCAGTGCGAAGAAAACATGGAGAACAAGCTCGGGAGACGCCGAAGGTAAAATTTGTATTGCAGTCATCAGCTTTTTCAAATAATGGAGATATTCCAGAAATATATACGTGTGACAAAGGTGAAAAAGATGATATTTCACCTCCGTTGCGATGGAGTGGTGCGCCAAAGGGTACGAAAAGCTTTGTGTTGATATGCGAAGATCCCGATGCAGTTGGTAAGGTATGGGTGCATTGGATTGTCTTCAATCTTCCTGCATCCGTGCATGATTTACCTGCGAAAGCAAACATTAAATCACTCAAAGGTATTGAAGGAACCAATAGTTGGGGTCCCGGACACACCGAGTATGGCGGCCCATGCCCACCGGTTCAGAAACATAGTTATATTTTTACGCTTTACGCTCTTGATGTTTCAAAACTTGCATCAAGGAGTAAAGCAAACCGTGATGATGTGATGCGTGCGATGAGAGGACATATCCTTGGCAAGGCAGTGCTTGTTGGGAAATATGAACGTACAAAAAATAAATAGACAAGGACGATATGCGGTATATCAAGTGGTTCGACACAGTAGGCATGCAGGATGTGCCACAGGTTGGTGGAAAAAATGCATCAATTGGAGAGATGATTCGTGGTTTGCATTCGCAGGGAATTGCAGTGCCCCGTGGGTTTGCGATTACGGCAGATGCATATTGGTATTTTCTTGAACACAACAAATTACAAAAGCGAATGCGTGCACTGATCAAACAACTTAATCCAAAAGATATGCAATCATTGCAACGAGTTGGACGGGCGCTTCGAGCGAGCATTATATCCGGAACAATGCCGCAGGATTTATCAGGGGAAATTGAGGTATCATATAAAAAGCTGTGTGCCATTTATAAACAAACATCGTGTGATGTGGCGGTCCGTTCTTCGGCAACTGCCGAGGATTTACCAACCGCTTCGTTTGCAGGCCAACAAGAAACATATTTGAATGTTCGTGGCAATAAAGCATTGCTGGAGGCTTGTAAAAAAAGTATGGCTTCACTGTTTACTGATCGTGCCATTATATATCGCATTGAAAAAGGGTTTGATCATTTTCAAGTTGCGCTTTCAGTTGGGGTGCAAAAGATGGTTCGTTCTGATAAAGCGTGTGCAGGTGTCGCATTTTCATTGGATACGGAAACCGGATTTAAAGATGTGGTGATGATTGATGCGGCATTTGGGCTTGGTGAAAGTATTGTAAAAGGGTTGGTCAACCCCGATGAATATTTTGTGTTTAAGCCGACGCTTGAAAAGGGATTCGATCCTATTATTAAAAAACGACTTGGCACAAAAAAACTGAAGATCATATATGGCCGATCGTCTCGTTATCCGGTAAAACAGGTTGCCGTTGCAAAAAGCAAGCAGCACCAATTTGTATTGCGTGATGAAGAGGTGCTTGAGCTTGCGCGCATGGTAAACACAATTGACAAATACTATTCCCGTTTACATAAGCGTTGGATGCCGATGGATGTGGAATGGGCAAAAGATGGTATTGATGGAAAGATCTATATTGTCCAAGCGCGTCCAGAAACCGTGCATGCGCAGCGTGATAAAACTGTGTTTAAAACATATGCCGTGTTGAAACCCGTAGATGAAAAAAGGATAGTGACTACGGGGGCAAGTATAGGCCAGCAGATCGCGACCGGTATTGCGCGCGTGATTCGTAACGTAAAAGATCTGAATAAAGTGAAAGAAGGCGACATTATTGTCACGACGATGACGGATCCTGATTGGGTGCCGGTGATGAAACGTGCTGCAGGAATTGTAACTGATCTTGGCGGGCGTACGTGTCATGCAGCCATTGTAAGTAGGGAGTTAGACAGACCAGCTATTGTGGGTACGAATGATGGTACAAAACGTATACAAAACGGTAAGCCGATTACGATCGATTGTAGTCAAGGAGCTATTGGATATGTGTACGAAGGAATTATTCCGTTTGAGGTGAAAGAAACAGATTTAAAAACGGTGCCAAAAGCGCCGGTTGATATTATGGTGAACATTGCCAATCCAGATAACGCGTTTACGGTTGGAAAATTGCCGGTAGCAGGGGTGGGGTTAGCGCGTATTGAGTTTATTATTACGAACACGATCAAAATACATCCGATGGCATTATTGCGTCCCAAAAGCATACAAAACAAAAAAGAGAGAAAGAAGATTGAAGAGCTTGTTGCGGCGTACCCAAGCAAACAGCAGTTTTTTATCGATACTTTAGCGCAAGGTATCGGTATGATCGCGGCAGCTTTTTATCCCCGTCCGGTGATCGTTCGACTTTCTGATTTTAAAACCAATGAATATAGAAATTTGATTGGTGGTACACAATTCGAACCGGAAGAAGCGAATCCAATGCTTGGGTTTCGGGGAGCGTCTCGGTATACACATGAGTTGTACCAAGATGCATTTTGCCTTGAATCTAGCGCTGTGCAAAAAGTGAGAGAGGGAATGGGATTTGATAATGTGATGGTTATGCTTCCATTTGTACGTACTGTTGATGAAGCGAAACGCGTTGTTGATGTGCTTTCTCATTGTGGTTTGCGGCGTCATCAAAAAGAATTGAAACTGGTGATGATGTGCGAGGTCCCGTCGAATGTGATTATGATTGATGAATTTTCTCGCTATTTTGACGGCTTTTCTATCGGTTCGAACGATCTGACACAGTTGACCTTGGGCGTTGATCGAGATTCAGCGTTACTTGCAAATCTGTTTGATGAACGAAATCCGGCGGTTAAAAAGATGTTTGTCATGGCTATTGAGGGCGCGCATCGCAATAAACGGTTTATCGGTATTTGTGGCCAAGCCCCTTCCGATTACCCTGAACTTGCAGAATTTTTAATTGAACAGGGTATCGATTCCATATCCTTGAACCCCGATTCAGTGTTGCCGTTTTTGCTGCGGTATCAATAAGCAAATTATTTCATAAACTATTGGTAAAATAGCCAAATTTAGTACACTTCTACGTATTATTAATCATCGAACATGGGGAAGATTTCATGAAAAAGATGTGTGCCGTTATTGTGCTTTTTGTTTTTTGGAGCGGTTGCTCCTATGCAATGGAGGGGGGTTCTCACAGAAAGAGAGCTGCAAGGCGATGTTGCTTGAGGGGCGCAGCAAATGCTACTCTCGTTCTGTTGGGCGCCGCGTTGTATGGCGCTTCGTTTACTAGTGCCTTTCTTCCGGATTTTTACGAAGATTCCCCAGACAATGTTAATATAGCGAAGATGGCAGCGGCTGTTGCTGCTACGGGTATTGGTATGGTTGCTGGTTTATCATGTGCGTGTGTCGGTATTGCGGGTTCTATGACTTTGTCATGTGAAGAGGATGCAGAGAATGGGGGGGGGTGTTCGGAGCTTAGTATGGAGCTTAGTTCAGGAGATGGAGAGGAACTGAAGGATATGCGCGTAAATGGCGCTGCAGTGGAAGTATAAAAAAGCCGATCGCTATGACCGGATTTTTTTCTCAGAAGTTTCACGTTTTACTTTTTAGTATTCATCATCGAACAGGAGAATGATTTCATGAAAAAGATGTATGCTGTTATTGTGTTTTTTGTTTTTTGGAGCGGTTGCTCCTATGCAATGGAGAAACAACCTCTGTTACGTAATAATAGAAGAGTAGATGCAAGGCGATGTGGTTTTAGAGCTGCAATTGCTCTCTCTGCGGCTGGCCTCGCGAGTTCTCTGGGGGCAATAGTTATGCTCGAGTGGTCCGAATATTCCTCTCCTGTGGATTTAGAGATAGGGGCAGCGGCTGCTATGTTTGCTGGTCTAGGATGTATTGGGTCCGGTCTAGGGCTCGCTCTATGCTGTGGGAAAAAAGAGGATTCAAGGCCGGATGTGGAAATGCAGGAGGAAGAGGATCAAGTGTCTTTTGATTTTAATGTGGAGGATGGTCCGAGCGTAGTGGTTGTATAAAAAAGCTGATCGCTATGACCGGCTTTCATATGTTCTGAAATATCCAGAAATTACAGTGGTGTTGAGAAAAAGTGCAAATCTGGTATGCTGTAACGTAATTGGTACAGGTTATATAAATGGAGGATCTCATGAGAAAAATATTTGTAGTGTTTATAATGCTGAGTTGTTGGGGAGGTAATTTTTATGGAATGGGTCAATCGCCTATTCATTTATTTGCTCAACATGGAGCAGTTGAAGAACTTAATGGGCTCATTGAATCGGGAACGAATGTTGATGAGCGAGATGAGGTAGGCCGCACGGCACTTCACGGGGCTGCTTATTTTGGACACGTTAACGCAGCTAAGGTTCTTTTAGGTAATGGTGCAGATAAAAACGCACTGGATTCCAGAGGGAATACGCCGTTGCATATAGCTTTTGAGTGTTTTGATGTAGCGAAATATTTACTCAAAAAGGGCGCTGATTTGAACGCGCGGAATTCTAATGGGCGGACCCCTCTTCACGAGGCGCTAAAATGGAGAGATGACGAAGTTGCTCATCTCTTTATTGAGCAAACTGCGAATCAAAGGATTCGGGATAACGATGGGTTGACCCCAGTTGATATATTGATACAAGATTTTTGGAATCCGAATGAATGTATTTGCATGCGAGATTCCTGTGGTTGTCGTTCAGATTTTAATATGAGATGGGAACATTTATTATATTGGTTTATTTCCGTTTGGGACGATTGTGATATTCCTGATTCAATAGTGCAAGACGCTTCTATGGATTAAAATAGTTATGAAAAAAATCATTTTATTTTTGTTGTTGTCGATTCCTTTCCTTTCACAAGCCAGGCTATTTGCGGGAGAACCGCCTCGGACATTTTCTGATGTAAGGCGACATGGATTGTTAAGATGTGCCAGGAGTACTGCCTTAATGACAGCTGGCGCTGCGCTTGCCATTGGAGCAGTGTATGCTGGAATGAGTGATTTAGAGCAGTTCCATAATGGTCGCCAAGACGTTTCTTGTAAGCAGAGATTATCAGCGGAATTAGCAATTACTGCCGTTGGTATAGGACTCGTATGTTTAGGTTTTCGTGATTTGGAAAACAGTTTTGGGACTGTGTGTACGATAACAGGGGATAGAGAGGTTGCTATGGTGGATGGGTATTTGGAACTGGATGATATAGGGGAAGTATAAAAAAACCAATCGCTATGACCGGCTTTTTTTCTCAGAAATTTCACGTTGATTTTGCTGACACTCGTCATAATATTGAGCGATTATTGTGCTTGCTTGTTCACCCGGTTGCAACAGAACACTTGAATCATGTAAGAGAGCTCGCGTTGCATGGTATTGCTCATCATATTCTGGATCATATGAGCTGCCAAACTGCTTTTTAAATGTATGAATACTATGTGCAAGGGCTGCGTGGGTATGAATATGGCCACCGTTATTTCCTAACACAACATACGTTGTTTCTGGATTATGTTTTGCAAGCCGCGCATAGAGCTCCGCTTCGTTCGCATTTGAAACAATTGTGTCATGGTATTGAAAATGCATAAGGATATTCAATTTCAATCCTGCAAGTTGTTCTGCCGATTCTATTGCTTGAATTCCATCAATTTTATACCGGGCAACTTTTGAGAATAGTTTTAAAACGTTTGGTGCAAATTCTTTAAACCGGAAATTTGCCGATACATTAGCATTTGTGAGCGGGCAGTTAAGCGTAATACATCCCCGTTGAATCATTGCAAGGAGTTCGCTTCGTTCCTTTGCATATATCTGTAAGCGAGCTAGATCGTTATCATATTTTCCGGTTTTATCGTTGAGGACTGCGAGCATATTGAGTACAACTGCTGCACCGCGAGAATAACCAAACAGATCAATTTCATCAAGGTTCAGTGTATCCTTTGCCCATTTGAGCGTATAGAGAGCTGGAAGTACATCAGGAAGCTGACCTAAGTTCGAATGGCGTAATTTTGGAATGACAACGCCACGGTCGCGAAAATCAAACGTAATGACATCTCCCGGTAATACATCACAAAGCGCTTTGAGTAACAAAGCACTTCTTCCCGTGTCTGCCCATCCATGCAAATAGAGCGTCGGACGCGTGTGGTTTGTTTGTACTGCTGGATCCATATCCACAATATGTTCTATTTTTAATGGATAACTAAAGAGTACTTTTTGTGCATTTCTATCTATTCGTGTTGGTTGAGCTCCTTGTTTCCATGTCGAGCGATATTTTCCAATAAAATAAAGACCTGCAGCGTCGGCCAGGTTGGCTAATGCATCCCCGCGAGTTGTAACGGCTTTATGCAGAGCATTGGTTTTGCATTCAATAGGGGATTTGGCTTGGCGCAAACGACCAAGGCGTACCACACCGATTGCAGTGCATGCTGATAAAACGAGCATGAATATGTATAAATAAACGGTCGTCTTCTTCATAAATTGTCCCCTGAATTGAACGATTCATATTCCTTTATCAGATTGGCATACTGGCGTGATTCTGTCAAAAGGTTGCTATGCAGAAGGCTTTTTTCGGCATTTAGCAACCAGTTCTTTCAGCGCGATCTCTGGATCAAGTGGCCGTAGACTCTTTTTTGATGGTTGTGGCTGTTTCTCGGATAGAAAGATTTGAGGCTTGGGGTAGTGATAATGTCCGCATTCCAAGCATTGATTGCGATTCTGGCTGTGCAGTCCTTTTGCCTGGTATTGATCGCATGGGCAGGTACAGGCTACCGGTGCGTATTCTTTATGATCAAAGGATTCTCGAAGTTTCTTGCTCGTGCTCAAACAGTCCATTGCGGGGAATGTGGCCTGAGTGAACGGTATGAGGCAAAGAAAGAGGGTAATAGATCTGTTCATTTTTCCTCCTTTTGATTTGCTTGATCTGATTCGAGAGTGGTTTGGTGTTGTTTCTGGAGATACTGTTCATAGAGCTCATCCATCCTCCCAGTGTCCGGTTTATAAAATTCGTCGCTAAAAAAAGGTGGTGTTTCTTTATTGATGTGGCCCACACAGGTTGGGCAGCCTAAAAGATTGATGGCTGATGATGCCAGGATGAGAAAAACGATTTTGATACTTTTCTTCATAACCCTCCCCTTATTTTATTTGTTATCATTCCTGAGTATATCGATTGTTGATTACAAATTGCAACAGTGAGGGGTTAGTCTGAATGAAAGGAGAGGCTTTGCGGTAATGGGTATTATCTTTTGAAACTGTATGGGTAGGGTGAGCTTTTTAGCTGGTATGGCGCAATTGATCTATAATTTCTCGAATTTGAGTGCCATAGGAAGGTGATTGCATGCCTGCATACATATTGGCGGCAAACCATCCTGGCGGACGGCCGATATCAAAACGGGTGCCTTTGATGGTATACGCAAGCACTTTGTGCCCATTATTGATCAAATGGGTGAGCGCATCGGTTAATTGAATTTCTCCTGTTGCATGAGGTGTGATTGCTTCTATTGCCTGAAAGATGGCTGTGGGCAGAACGTATCGCCCGATAATCGCACGATTAGAGAACGCCTCGTGTGGTTGTGGCTTTTCGATGATGTCGACTACCTCAACCAAATCTTCTTGAAGCTGTGTCCCGATTTTGATGCATCCATAGGCAGATATTTCTTCTGGGGAAACTTCCATGACCGCAATAACCGCTGCATGTTCTTTTTGTGCCACTGCAATGAGTTGCTGCAGGCATGGTTGGGGGCCAAAAATAATATCATCTGGCAGGATGACTCCAAAATAGTCTTCATGCACCATCTCTTTGGCAAGAAGAATGGCATGTCCGAGCCCGAGCATTTCTTCTTGGATTATGTATGTAAATTGGCATTGATCGATGAGGGTGTGAATATCTTCTATCAGGGAAAATTTGTTCCGTTTTTCGAGTACCGCTTCAAGTTTTTTGTTGTGCGAAAAGTATTTTTCTATTGCTGAATGTTCATCTCCAACGATTGTGCAGATGTTGTGAACGCCAGATGCGGCAGCTTCTTCAACGATATATTGCAAGGCCGGTTTATTTAAAACAGGGAGCATCCCCTTGGGCACCGTTTTGGTGATTGGCAAAAAACGAGTTCCAAATCCAGCGGCAGGGATGACGACTTGTGATATCTGCATGTGGTGCCTTTAAAATTGCTTGAGGAACGACAAATTGGAACTGTGAAAGAGGCGAATGTCAGTAATGCCATATTTGATCATAGCGAGGCGCTCAATGCCAAATCCGAGTGCAAACCCACTATACTCTTCTGGATCGATGCCGCTATACCGAAGCACATTCGGATGTACCAAGCCGGAGCCAAGCAGTTCGATCCAGCCTGTTTTTTTACATATCGAGCACCCATCTTTACAAAATGGGCAACTCCCATCAATCTCAAGACCCGGTTCCACGAATGGAAAGTACCCAGGACGGACGCGAATTTTTAGATCTTCTTTGTGAAAGAACGCTTGTAGAAAAGTTTGCGCTGTTGCCAATAGGTTGGAAATGGAGACATTTTTGTCAATGAATAACAGTTCTCCCTGCGTAAACATAAAATCATGCGTGGCATCGGTTGCTTCGCTTCGATAACATCTACCGGGCGCAAACACTGCAAGCGGAGGGCTGGTTTGTTCCATGGCATGTGCTTGTACGTTTGAGGTGTGTGTGCGCAACAATCTATCAGGAGTCAAAAGCCAAAATGTATCATGACTATCGCGCGCGGGATGATCTTCGGGGATGTTGAGTGCGGTAAAGTTATAATAGTCGGTTTCTACCTCGGCCCCATCGGCAACGGTGTAGCCCATTGAGATAAAAATTTGTGACAGTTCATCGATAATTTGTGTGTAAATATGCAGGCTGCCGCTCAACTGTTTTGGTTGGTATGCGGTTACATCAAAAAGCTGCTTTGTAACCGATTGTGTATCGATTATTTCTTTGCTAGATTCATACGCAGAATTGAGTGATGTTTTGAGATTATTAAGCAGCGGGCCGAGCACACGTTTTTCTTCAAGAGATCGTTTTTTTAACGCGCTCATGAGTTCAGTAATTTTACCGTTTCTGCCTAAATATTTTATGCGAATTTGTTCGAGGGCGTTGGCAGTTTTTGCTTTTGCAAGCGCATTAGTGCATGAGCGCTCTATTTTTTTGATTGTATCTTTGATTTTTTTCATTCTATATTTCCTTGTGTTGTAGCAAGTGTAGCAAAGAGTTTTTTTGCTGGCAATGTGCGACCCTGGTGGGGCATTGAAGTTGACAATGGTAGGATAACCCTGTACCATACAGGCATATCTTCAAATTTTCAGATTTTTAAGCCGGGGTAGCTCAGTGGTAGAGCGTGAGCTTGAAGAGCTCAGCGTCGTTGGTTCGATTCCGACTCCCGGCACCAGTCTTCGCTCCTACGGAGCTTCGTCTGGCTGCCGCCGGCAAAGTATATTGATAGAAAGTTTAGGTGATATTGTAAAAGCGAAGACTGTCCGAAGTAGTTCGAAGAACGAAGACGGACAAGCCTTTGAAAAAAAACATTATTTTTCTTCGTTGCTTCGCAACTTCGTCTGGCTGCCGCCGTAGCCAAGGCGCAGACTGGCAGTCCCCAGTCTTTCCTTTCATTCCTGAATCATGGTATACATACAAAGTAGAATCTCAATATGTTTTTTGTGTAGGGGAATGGCTATGCATGCTAATCTATTATTATTACTTTTATATTTAGTGTTTCCAGGATCGAATTCTGAGATTGATGATCTTCTTGGCAGTGATAGTGAATGTGGCATGCCCAGATCGCAATCTTGGCTGGATATTGGGGATGAACGGGATGAGGTAAACCAAATTCGCGGGTGTTTGACGCCCGAAAGAAAACCGGAACGCCGTATGGCTTCCAAGCCCCCTGGTCTCAAAATCTGGTCTGACTTGTTGAGAAAGCGTTGCAAATCAATAAATCCAAATCCAGAAAATTCAGAAGAAGTTGTTTGTAGATAATGCGAACGTATTGTAATGTGGGCTGCAATTTGTTCATTATGCAAACATTGTTTGCCTTTTCATTCTCATGGTATGGTACCATACATGTATTGAATATCATGCGATGATAAGGAAGAGTTAATGAAGCATGTTGAATCCGATAAATACAGTGTAGCCTGGTTTAAGCTTGCCGACTGCATTGCTCGTGGCGAAAAAGAACGAGCGTTAGGTGTGTATCGATTATTATCCCATTCGTTAGATGATCCGGCATTAGTATGTCAGCTGCAGGCTGATATTTTACTTTCATTTCAAGATGAACGTGCACAGGAAAAATATAAAGAAGCGGCAATACTGTATCGTGAGCGCAATCGGCTTGTGGAAGCGGCGGCAGTGTATGAACATTTGGTCACGTTAGATCCTCATACGATTGCATATCGTCTTGAGATGATCAGTTTATATCAGCAGCTTGGTATTGCATCAAAAGCAACACAGTATGTTCGTAATTTGATTGAATATCTTTTGCAACGTGATCAATGGAAAAAAGCTATAGAAGTTGTTGATCAATATGATACGGCAGGGGACACACAGTTTGCTGCACAATTGCATGAACTGATGTTGTTTTACTTGGCCTCAAAAGATGTTCTTCCAGATACGGTTGTGGTCCATGCAAAAAAGGCGCTTGATGCATGGCTTGAGCTTGATAATCAACAAGCAATTAAAAAGTTGCTCTCAAAACTAAAAGCAACGAACGAAAAAATCTACGCATATGTGTACGACTATTTAGAACAGACGGGATAAAGAGAATAGGCGCAGTTTGATGCTGCGCCTATTGGGTTTTAAGCTTTGTTGAGATGTTATTCTTCGAAAGTAAGTCCAGGCTCAGGTGTAGCATAAATTGATTTTTCAAAGGCTGCAGCTCTTCTTCTTCCGCGTATTGCTTCTTTTGCAGCTTCTACTTTATGTGGAAAGGCATATTCTGCTACTGCTCCAACGGTTACTAGGGCAATAATAGATGCCAAGATTCCGCTAATGGTTGCGATTAATGTTCGAGGGCACCCTTCACCTTTTTTGACGCAGGCCATGAACTTTTTCCAATGCTTGTCGAGTTCTTTCCTGAGTCCATCAAGACGCATACTTCTTGCTTTTGCTGTCCATCTGGTAAAAAAACCTTTCTTTGCAGCAACTTCTTGTTGAATGTCGGCAGGCATGGTTGCTTCCACTTCTACAGCTTCTACTTCCTCCATGGCTTGTATAGGAACTGTGCTCACAAGCATGGCCAATGCACCGAACAATAACGCTGTTTTTGAGATATGTTTCATCATACTCTCCTTTTTTATATGGTTTGAAACACGTTTTTATCTTCTTCTTTCCTTATCGTAGCGAAAATATGCCTTGAAAAGCAATGGATTGCTCAATTTTTTGAAAGAGGTAGGCAAGGTTTTGGAGATATGGAGGCTTGGTATGGGGATTATAGGGCCACCCGGACACCAATATGGAGCTTTTCAAGCGCTAAGACCGTATCGGCATCAAGGGCTACTTTTTGTTTCATGGCCAGGCGGAGTTTTTTGCCTTGGTCGTGAAATACGCAGGATGCAGGAATGGGGCCATTACCGACCGTTTGCTTGAATGCGGTCAGAAGTTCCTCGCTGATCTCAAGGGGTAGCTCAAAAATAGTATGTTTGATCTGTTGCCATTCTTGCAATACAAGCTCGAGTGGGACAATTTGATTTGCCTTAATTTTGAGTTGTTTCGGGTTTGTGACATCAATGGCTCCTTGCACAAGAAAGACGTGGTGTTCATCAAGCCAACGCTCTGCCTGGGCAAATGTTTTAGGAAACAGAATAACCTCTGCAGATGATTCCTCATCTTCAATTTGGAGAAATGCCATGCGGTCACCTTTTTTCGTGATGATATCTTTGCGACTTTTGAGCAATCCGCATACGAGGCCTACATATTCCTGGTCTGACCGTTGTGAGGATTCAAGGACTTTGGCAAACGGCTGAGGTTGAAACCATCTGATTTGTGTGCTGTATGTTGTAAGAGGATGTGAGCTTAAATAAAACCCGATAACTTCCTTTTCCTTTTCAAGTTTTTCTCGATTGTCCCATGCAGGACACGGTGAAAAAGCATGCGGCTCATGGACCTGGTCTGCGGAAAATGTATGAAACAGTCCCATCTGTCCGGTGGCTTGATCTTTTTGATAGGCGGCTGCTTTTTCCATAATCTCATGCAGCTCATTCGCTTGCTGTGCGCGTGATCCGGGAAGTAAATCAAATGCGCCTGCGAAAATAAGATTTTCAATGACTCGTTTATTGCATACGCGCAAATCATTTCGTTTGCAAAAATCAAAGAGATCAATGAAAGGGCCTTTTTTTTCGCATTCGGTTAGAATTGCTTCGATCGCAGCGAGGCCAACATTTTTTATTCCATGGAGCCCAAATAAAATGTTGCCGTTGTGTACAGAAAAATCTACTTCAGAACGATTGATATCAGGAGGTTCGATGACGAGCCCCATATCTTTTGCCTCTTGCAAATAGAATGACATTTTTTCTGCATTGGTTGCTTCGAGTGAAATGAGGCATGCCATAAATTCATCAGGATAGTTTGCTTTCAGGTAAGCGGTCTGATAGGCGATCATTGCATACGCGGCAGAATGTGATTTATTAAATCCGTAGCCGGCAAAATGGGCCATGAGATCAAACAGCTCTCCCGATTTTTTTTCATCAAAGTTGTTCTTCTTTGCACCTGCTAAAAACGTTTCCCGTTGTTGTGCCATGACTTCAATTTTTTTCTTTCCCATCGCTCTGCGCAAAATATCGGCTTGTCCGAGTGAATAGCCTGCGATTGCCGATGCAACTTTCATGACCTGCTCTTGATAGACAATCACACCATATGTTTCTTTTAGGAGTGGCTCAAGTTCATCAAAAAGATACGTAATTTTTTGGCGTCCATGTTTTCGTTCAATAAAATCATCAACCATGCCAGAACCTAATGGTCCGGGGCGATAGAGTGCGTTGACCGCAATAATGTCTTCAAATACCGCGGGTTGCAGTTTTTGCAGCACTTCCTTCAAGCCGCTCGATTCGAGTTGAAAGATGCCGGATGTTTTTCCTTCGCAAAGCAATACGAATGTTTTGGGATCATCCAGTGGAAGTTTATCCATATCAAGATCGACGTTGTGGTTTTTCTTGATCAGTTTTACTGCGCGATCAATCAGTGTGAGGTTTTTAAGTCCCAAAAAATCTATTTTTAAAAAACCGATACTCTCAAGCTCGGTCATGGCATATTGTGCGACCAGTTCATTGCTTTTTGAGGGAACGTATACGGGCAATACTTCATCAATTGGTTCTGGAGAGATGACAATACCAGCGGCATGTTTTGAAGCGTGACGGGTGAGTCCCTCAAGTTTAAGAGCAAGATCAAACAGTTTCTTTGCTTTCGGATTTCCCTCAACCAACTCTTTGAGGCGTGGCTCTTTTTCTTGTGCCTCTTTAAGTGTAATTTTAAGTTGGTCTGGAATAAGATTTGTGATCGCATTTGCATCTTCAAATGGAAAGCCCAGTACGCGTGCTACATCTTTGATCACTCCTTTGGCGAGCATCGTGCCGAATGTGATGATGTGGCATACCTTATCATGACCATATTTATCTCTCACATACTCAATGACGGTATCTCGTCCCTCGATGCAAAAATCGATATCAATATCAGGCATGCTGACTCGTTCGGGATTTAAAAAACGTTCAAAAAGAAGATTGTATTTGATCGGATCGATGTTTGTAATTTGTAACGCCCATGCAACAAGAGATCCTGCTGCGGAACCTCGGCCGGGGCCAACGGGAATTCCATTTCGATATGCCCACTGAATAAAATCACTGACAACTAAAAAGTAACCCACAAAGCCCATAGTGATAATCAGATTCATTTCTTCATTAAGGCGTGCTTTATAGGTAGGCAATTGATTGACGTCGAAGGCTTGACGATCGTGTAATCGATGCAAACCTTGCAGGCATAGTTCTTTGAAGAAAGTTTCTGATGTGTGTTCTTTTGGTATTTCAAAATGGGGAAAAAACAGTTTGCCTGTTTCAAAATCAAAGTCGCATTGATCAGCGATTACTCCGCTGTTCCAGATTGCATCCTCATGTTCTGGAAAGAGGGCAAGCATATCTTGTGTCGAACGAAGGGGTACCCGGCAATTGCCAAATGAGTAGCGGTTTGGATTGTCTATTTTGTCATGTGTTTGAATCGAGAGCATGATTTCATGGGCTGCATGATCATCAGGGGTTGCATAATGTGAGTCACCGGTGGCGACTAGGGGCAGCCCCGTTTGCGCGCTCAATTGGTATAACTTTTCGTTTAACTGTTTTTGTTCCTCTTGAGCTTCTGGCTGAATTTCTAAAAAAAATCGATCTTTGCCAAAAACATTCACAAACCAATCAACTTGCTCTCGTGCTTTTTCGCTATTATTTCTCATTAACAGTTTCGGAATATGGCCGCCAAGGCAAGCTGAAGTGGCAATAAGCCCTTCGGAATATTTTTCCAGCATTCGATAATCGATACGTGGTTTAAAGTAAAAACCCTCTTTATATGAATAGGCAATCAGTTTGCAGAGGTTGCGATATCCGATCTTGTTTTGAACAATGAGGAGCATATGGTAATACCGATTATCAATATTTTTTATCTGTGCGTCTTCAGTGATATATGCTTCCATGCCCAGTACGGGTTTGATGTTTGCTTTTTTACATTTTTGAAAAAACTTTACCGCGCCAAAAATGTTGCCATGATCTGAAATTGCGAGCGATTTAAACTCATGTTCTTTGCCGAATGCGATGAGGCGGTCTAATGAAATAGCACCATCGAGGAGTGAAAAATCAGTATGTACGTGTAAATTTGTAAAATGTTTTTGCATGTTGTTACTGTGTAAAAATAGGAGAGATTATTACTGCGCATGATAAACGCATTGTTAGTGTACGATACATTATGAAAAATGTTGAGTGGAGAATGTGGAAAGCAGGGGAGAAGTATTAAGGCAATAGTACTTTATTTCCTAGTTCAACTAACGTTTGCTATAGTATTCTAAAATTATATAGAAGCACTTAGTCAGAAAGGAATTATATGAATAAAATCTCGGGAGTCCTAAAAATTATTTGTCTACTATCGGTCATTCTTTTATGTGCCAATATCCATGGCTTCTCGTGGTTTAAAAAGACGCCAGAACCGATACCAGAACAAGAAAAAGGGATACCGAAAGAAACTCGTGAATACACATTAAAAGTGGGCGATACATTTTCCATATCGTTACCAGAAAATATAACTACTGGATATTCTTGGCGGATGTTGGTAAGAGAACCAGCCAATGAGAGACTTATTGAACTGGTCAAAACTGAATATAAATCTGATAGTCCAGAGCCCATGATAGGTGGCGGAGGAACAATAACATTTACCTTTCGGGCGAAAAAAGCTACGGAAGAGAGAAGACCGGGCGATCATAACCCAAATGCAGTATTTCTTTATTATTGCTTCATTCTTAGCGGTAAGGTAGCTCAAATTGTAGATATGAGACTAACTATCACGAAATAAATACCCTTCGATACATCCACCTACGTTAATCCGTCTACGCTACATAAGCTGCGCCGGAGTAAACAACTATGTCGGACAGGCTGCTACCGGATTTTTAAATTTAATAAAATAAAATCATTCGCGCTTATAGTGTGATCCGCAGCCGAGGCACTCTGTGCGGGATAGCTCGTAAGAGCGTAGACGCACGCCGAAGGCGAGAGGTCTCCTTTTAAGCGCAGAGGGATTAACAAGGGAAACTTCCCTTGTTTTCCCTTGTATTAAATATATTGGGCAAGCAATATATTTATGCCCCTTGCCGGCATGAGGCGATATGAATTTGATGAAAAGTTAACAGCAGCGAGCTTGTATTATTCCAATAAATACCAGTTCGTTTCCTTCGGCTCAATGACCTTTATGCCTTTGCCGGCATGAGGCAATAATTTGATGAAATATTGATTATACAATATTTTGTGCTTGCTCTCGTGCCTTTTCGATTTCTACTTTTATATTAATTGCATGATTGCTGATGAGTGCATCGGAACATTTTGCGGCGATCGTGTTAATTTCACGTGCGAGTTCTTGAAGGGTGAAATCAATACGTTTCCCTTTTTCTGGCTGATCATCTCCGAGCAGTTGTGAAATATTTTTAAGGTGACTTTGAAATCGAACAATCTCTTCGTTGATGTCGATTTTATCAAGAATGGTATAGAGTGCGCTTTTTTTGATTTCTGCCATTTCACTTTGATCATCACCCAGTTCTTCGAGTAGTGACTTCAGTTTTTGTTTTTGTTCTTCCATGTGTTCATGATAACGCGTTTCGACTGTATTGATTTCTTTTTCCATAGCAGTGAACAGTTTTACAAGGTCTTTTTGGAGTTGAGCGCCTTCTTTTTCTCGTTCTTGAATTACCGTGGCAATCAGTTCATGGGTTGCTTTTAAAATTGCCTGTGCTGATTGTTTATCAAGCACCTGTTCTTCTACGCTAAATACGTTTGGCAGGCGTGTAATCAGCGAAAGTGTGGGATCTTCTTGGAATGCGAACTCTTTTTGTATTCGCGTTATAGCACTCATATAATTTTTTACCGTTTGCATTGCGGGTTCTATGGCCCCTTTAAAAATGGCCGGGTTATCGACATAGACGGTGAGAAAAATAGAACCGCGATGTAACGTTTTTTTGAACAGTTTGATGAGATCGGTTTCAAGATGAGAGAGAGCTGGTGGTAGTTTGATTGTTACTTCAAAATAGCGGGAGTTAAGCGTTTTGAGATGAATCGCGATGTTTGCTTTTTGGTCTTTGCCCTTGGTGATTGTTACTGCTTTGGTTGCAAACCCGGTCATACTTTGCATCATTACATTGTTCCTATGCTAAATTGGTATACACGTTTTGGACATCATCATGATCGTGGAGCGTGGACAGAAGGTCAATCACTTTTTTACTTTGCGTGTCAATTAGGTCAGTTGTTGTTTGTGCAACCCACTCAAGTTCAGCGCTTTCTATCGCAATATTGGCATCTTGAGCAGCCTTTTTTACGGTTGCAAGTGATTTGGGATTACAAAATATTGAAAAAAAAGTGCCATCCTGTTTGATGTCAGCAATATCGTATTCAAGGAGTGTTTCCAAAAGTTTATCTTCACTCATGGTGCCAGTCCCTCGTACGACCCCCAACTTTTTAAACATCCAACTTACTGATCCTGTTTCGCCCAAGTTGCCACCACCCTTTGAAAAAAGACGGCGCAGATCAGCAACGGTGCGATTTTTGTTGTCAGAGAGTGTTTCAACTACAATTGCAGTGCCAAATGGACCATACCCTTCATAGGTGAACGGTTCATAATGTACGCCAGGAAGCTCGCCCGTACCGCGTTTGATGGCGCGTGTGATATTTTCTTGTGGCATGTTTATATAGCGTGCTTTTTCAACAAGTTGGCGCAGGTGTGCATTGGTATCGGGATCGCCGCCCCCTTCGCGCGCAACAACAGAAATTTCTTTAATAAGTTTGGTAAACGCTTTACCGCGCTTTGAGTCTTCTTTTGCCTTCTTATGTTTGATCTGTGACCATTTATTATGACCTGCCATAGGAAGATGCTCCTTGATTATGATAGTAAATGATTGTGTACATAATACGGGGATCAGAGCATTTTGTCGAATGGAGTGCTCATTCAAGTAATGTTCGTTGTCCTAGAAATTTTTGAGAAAGATACGGGAGTTTTTTATGTGGTATTTGTCTGCCGCGTGCCGTTTTCTCTAGATACCCAAGGCGCAAAAGATATGGCTCATAAACCGTTTCTATTGTATCAGCATCTTCTCCAACCATTGAAGCGAGTGTTTCAAGGCCAACAGGTCCGCCACGAAAATGTTCGATAATTTTTTTTAACAAAAGATTGTCAAGCGCACTGAGTCCTTCCTCGTCAAGGCCGAGAAATTCTAGTGCTTGTTTGACCAGTTTGTCGTCGGCAATGTTTTTATTTCGTACTTGTGCAAAGTCACGAATACGCCGGAGAATTTTTTTCGCAACTCGTGGTGTTCCGCGGGAGCATTTGCCAATTAAAAGTGCTGATTCTTGCGATATTTTTATCTTTAAAAATTGCGCATTTTGTAACACAATATCGCGCAACGATTCTGGTTCATAAAAATCGAGCCGCTCAGAAATGCCAAACCGACTGCGCAATGGGGCCGAGATCATACCGCTTTTGGTGGTTGCGCCCACTAGGGTGAACGGGTGGATAGGCAAACTGACCGATTTTGCACCCGCACCTTGCCCAATAATAACGTCGACACGAAAATGTTCCATTGCGCTATAGAGCATCTCTTCCACATTCGTGGGCATGCGATGAATTTCATCGATAAATAAAATATCTCGGGCATCCAAACTGGAGAGAATGGCAACAAGATCACCGGTGCGTTCCATCATCGGTCCGCTGCATAACTTGATGTTTACTCCCATGATGTGTGCCATGATATGAGCGAGCGTTGTTTTTCCAAGACCGGGTGGCCCAAAAAGCAGAAGATGATCGAGTGGCTCCTCGCGCATTTTTGCGGCCTGGGTATAGACATGAAGCTTTTCTTTGATGGTGGCTTGGCCGATGTACTCATCAAATGTTTTTGGAGTAAAACTATACTGCTTTTCTTCGGGTGCTTCTTGGAGCGTTAATACGTCGAGTGCTTGATCATTCATTTTTTTCCATGATTATCCTCCTTCGCTGAGCCGTCGGAGGACAGGTTGCTTATGTAGTATACCGCAAATTTAAATCTGTTGTGTATAAATTCCTTGTATCCATCCCAAGCTGATGAATGATATCAATAAATTACTCAAACCATAGCTCATCAATGGCAACGGGATGCCGACGATCGGCAACAGTCCAAGGACCATACAGATATTGATTAGTGCGGATAACAGCAAATGAATAAGCAGTCCTAGCGCAAGGAGTTGCAAGTAGGGTGCTTGAATCACCTGTATGATCCATAAAAGGCGTATGAATAAACATGCGTAGAGTATGAGCACAAAGAGTGCGCCCATAAAGCCCCACTCTTCACACAGAACCGCAAAAATAAAATCGGTTCGGCTTTCTGGTAGAAACTGTAATTTGTTTTGTGTGCCTTGCAATAATCCCTTACCCCAAAAACCGCCGGATCCGATTGCGATTGCTGCTTGTTCGATTTGATATCGTTCTTTTTGTGTGGTGCCATGTCCAATAAAGACTGCGATTCGATTACGTTGATATGGTTTTAAAAAATACCACGAGATTGGTGCGGTTATTGTTAGTAAAAGTATACCGTACAGAAAAAATTTTCTTGGAGCGCCGGCGAGCCAAAGAAGAATAAGGCCGGAGCATGCAATGATTAATGCGGTTCCCAAATCGGGTTGTTTCATAATAAGCAGAAAGCTCAAAAAGAGGATCGCGATAATAGGAAGCATATCTTTCAATGTGCTGCGATCTGTTTCGCGGTGCGTAAAAAAGTAGTATGCAACGAAAGCAGGAAAGAGTGGCTTTGCCAATTCGGAAGGTTGCAACTTAAAAAAGAGTAAATTGATCCATCGCTGTGCTCCCATTCCAATTGAACCTTTCAGGAGTGTGAAGATAAGCAGTCCGATCACAATGAAGTAACAAAAATATCCCCATCGCATGAGAGATCGATAATCAATGAAACAAAATAGCCAATATAAGGCGATGCCAATACAGAGCCCGATTGCCTGCTTTTTAAAAAAGAGTGAAAATGGCTTGTCTGGCATATAGGTTGCACTGAACACAGAGAGCAGACCAATGCTTGCAATGAGAAGCGTGAGTATAAACGATATCCAGTCAGGCGAACGATTTTCTATCATCTGTTTGATTATGGTAGGGCGTTATACAGTAGTATGACGTGTATAGTATATCATGAATTGTGATACACAAGGGAATACGTGATGATTTCTTTTCTTATTTTCATAACGCTCTTAAGTATGATTGCCAACATTATTGGTACCATTTCAGGATTTGGGGTCAGTACGGTTATGACGCCGATCCTTGTTTTTTTCTTGCCATTTCCTGAAACGATTTTGCTGGTCTGTATTATTCACTGGTTTCATGATGTGTGGAAAATGCTCTTTTTTTGGCATGGTATTGATTGGAAAGTTTTTGTTTACTTTGGACTTCCAACCATTGTTGCATCAGTTTTAGGTGCGATGCTTGTGTTGCCTGAGCAATCAGCGCTTCTTTCGGCTTTGCTTGGGTTGTTTCTTATTGGTTCAGTTGGGATGATCTACGTGTTGCCATATTTGGTTATTCCACACAACTGGGTCAGCGGATTAGTTGGTGGCTTGTTGTCTGGATTTTTTGCCGGTATTTTTGGGATACGCGGAGCGGTCAGGAGTGTTTTTTTAGCTGCATTCGATTTGCAGAAAGCAACGTTCATCGGGACAACGGGTGCAATTAGTTTGCTGCTTGATTCAACCCGTTTGATTACCTATTTGACAAGGGGCATTCGATTGCAAGAGGTGCCCGTATGGTCTCTTAGTCTATTTGTTGCGGCCTCTTTTGTAGGTGCGTACATAGGATATTTGATTGTAGGCAAGATTCCCCAAAAACATTTCCGTACCGTTGTATCTATTTTCTTGCTGATCGTTGGAATCAAGTTATTAGTTACGCCGTGGTTTATGAGTTAGGCTTTGTTGCCTCATGCCGGCAAAGGCATAAATATATTGCTTGCCCAATATATTTAATACAAGGGCAAACAAGGGAAGTTTCCCTTGTTAATTCCTCTGCGCTTAAAAGGAGACCTCTCGCCTTCGGCGTGCGCCTACGCTCTTACGAGCTATGCCGCACGGAATGCCTCGGCTGCGGATCACACTATAAGCGCGAATGAATTTATTTAATTTAAAAATCTGGTAGCGAGAGCATGACCAAAGGCCGGTTTACCGGGCGTGTGTCATGTATTTGAGCGGGAGAAGGATCCAACAGGCTGTTGGTGTCTTTTAGTCAAGATCTTTTGGACAAGCAAAAGGATCTTGTGCTGCCCGCATAGGGCTTTTTCAAACCTTACAAACAGCCTCTGATTCTGCAATGACCTTTTTAATTTCTCGTGGCGTGAGGCCAAGGCTTTGCAATGTTTTGGTGTGTTTGCGTGCATCCTTACAAAGGACAAACCCTTGTTTGAGAAATGTTCTCTTTTGAGCTTTGGTGAGTGACGTGAGCGTTGTAATAGGAAAGAGATGGTATTTTTGAATGAGTTGTGCAATGTTATCCTTTTGTGGATACCCCCATCCGATGAGCTTCATCCCTTTACACTCTGCATATTTAATTGCCACTGAAGTGAACTGTGTATTGGTTGCGATCCATGCTTGATGAAACGTATGGAGATGTTTTGGATCTGCTTCCCACGCATCACGAATATCTTCAAAACGCGCTTGCACGTAAAGAGTTACCTTGACGTCAGATTTTATACCCATTCTGTTATGAAATTTGCATTCGACCATGAAATGCTGATTCTCTTTTTGTGTGGAGATATCAACCTCGTGTTCAACGCAGGCGCCCGGTATTTGTACGTTGGTCTTTGTTGTATAGCCCTGGTGCTCAAAAATTTTCGCAACGAACTTTTCAAATGGAAACCCATCTGGGCCCAATTCCATAAGTGCACGCTTGAGATTGTAGCGATCTGCAACAGCGGGAGCCCGCTTTTGTAGCAGTTGAGTGGCAAGTTCGTGAATTTGCTTGGTAGATTTGGGGCGCTCTTTTTTGATTTGTGAGACGATATAATCGATCTCTTTTTCTTTTGCGCCCGCCTTAAATAAAGAGCGGCGAAACTTGTCAAGGTTAAAGCGTTGTTTTTCGCCAGAAAATTTCCTGATGTCAAACGTCATTCGCTCTTACCTTAGTTTCGCCGCACAAAAAATAGGAGGTATGAAGAAGCCTTTTATTATTTTTTATTCATGCGGTCAAATGCGTATGCAAACAAGTAGAAATATATGTACGAGTACACTGCATACTGAATTAATCCACTTACATAATTGGCTGCATTCACTCCAAAGAACTCAACAAGCGGCCCGAGGCTGCTCAGATGAAATAAATCTGCTGTAAGTTCTATTGATTTTGCTGGCCACATTGCCATTATAATTGAACAGGCCGTCCAAAAAACGGCGCTTGCGGCTGCTCCAGAGAGTCCTAACTTATGTGGATCTAGTTTCATGTTTCTCCTTTTTTCTTTCGTATATGTCAAACATTGGTTAGCAGACTACTACGTTTCAATGGTGAGGTCAACCACTTTTTCCCAAAATGGTGAAGAGGGTGCAGTTTAGGGGATAATCGGTTTTCAAAATAGGGTGTGCTAGAGATGTAAAATGTTGTTTGATGTGAAAAAAACGATTTAAAAAAATGGTCGGGATGGCCAGACTCGAACTGGCAACCCCTCGCTCCCAAAGCGAGTGCGCTACCAAATTGCGCCACATCCCGACAACTACATTTCGAAAGAAAAGATATAAGTATAGTAGCTGCTTTTTGTGTGTCTTGCAACTGTTTGTTCGGTTATACCGTGCCTATTTTGGTTTTACCAAACACGACGTTTATTTCGATGGTAAGCAGGGGTTGTGCGTCTCCAAGTTGGTAGATATTGCTGCCAGTTTGCTTCATCAGGTCATATGGCAACGTGGTATCAGCAAACACAGAATGCAGGATGATTCGTGTCGGGATATTTTTATTGATTGTGATGTTGCTTTCACCAAATATTGTGTTGATTTTCATGTGTGTTGGTGTTTGTGGTATTTCCATGCGTGAAAGGTCGATCGTTCCTTTGCCGAATAAAACGGAGTATTTGCGGGCAGGAAAGCTATCCTGAAAATACGCGTTTCCAAATCGTACGACATTTTTTCCGTGATTGAGGTTAAAAATCATCACGATGCCCATATAGATCAAAAGAACCCCGATGAGCGGTTTCAGAATAGGAAACGTAAACCCGAAGAGTGCCTTGACGACCATCGATAAACCAAAGAGAAGAACCAGAACACCCCAAAACAGATTATTCACCATAATGCTCCAGGTTTAATTTGAACTGTTGGGGTGAATGGTGGGGATCGAACCCACGGCCACCAGAGCCACAATCTGGTGCTCTACCAACTGAGCTACATTCACCATAGATTTCGTATTGTATAGGAAAGTATACGGTGTTTACGTGAAAAATCAAAAAACACCGTTCAGGGCTTTCACTAATTTGTGAATGGAGCTATGGTATCCATCTGAATAGTCGATCACATTAATATTTTAAGGAGTCTTTATGAATAAAAGATTTGTCGCGAAAATAGCCTTGGGGATCCTACTTTTAGGGATGGTTTTACCCTCATTGGCTTTTGAAGATAAGCCAGCGTTGACACTTTCAGAGAAAAAAGCGCTACTAACGGCTAAGGTGGTGGCTGCATGTGGTGGGCTTGCTGCCGGTTTTGGTGCCGTAAATTGGTTTGCACGGAGTCTATTTGTTCCAAATCTGTGGTGGAATATGGGTGGAGTGCTTCTTGGGAGTGTGGGTGCATATTACGGTCATAAAGTGGTCAGGCATGAATCTGTGCATGCCTTTGCAATGTATCATGGCGTCGGCTACTTCATAGAACGAACAAGCCAATACTACAACATCAATATTGGGCAGTATGGGCCACTATTTCTGAATGCAATCGCAGGACCAGATAACGCTGTTGCGCTCAAACAAGCTATTGATGTGCTGTATGTCCAGCGGTTTGGAGCGGAATGGCAAATCCGTATGGTAACGCTTTTTGAGACGTACAGTGAGCGAGCAGAAAGCCTTTTGAAGTATCCCGCTTTTAGTGCTCAAAATGATGATATTAAAGATTTCATCCGTATGATCCAGCTGGGTGCTGCGATGGCAAACCTCTACTATAGAACCAATCCAGACCCAAGAAATACGATCAGCTCGGCAACCACTCTCTACAAAGAGCTTGATTTGCTTCAATAGGTATTCAATACACGAGGTATTAAAAGGGGGCGGCCATTGAGCCGCCCCTGTTATATAATGAGGCGTGGCCTTTCGACAAAGCCTGAATTTGCCTGTATAATCACTGTTATATGGAAAAAAGTTATTGAACGGATATCCAATTGGAGGAATTATTATGAATAAGCGAATTATAGCAATTGTAGTCGTCGGGGCTTTGTTATCAGGATCTGTAGCAAAATCACAGACCTTTAGAGACAAGAGTGCTCTTAACCTTGTGGTGAAAGGTGCTGTACTGACGAGTAAGTTACTCGGAGCAGGATGTGGAGCTGTTGGAGGAGCTTTTGTAGGCTTGCAGATAGGGAATTGTTTAGCTCCCGCAGCGGAACAATTGGGAGGTGATGTCGGTGGTAGGATTGGTCAAAGTTATGGAAAAGCATCATCAAATAATGGGCTTGAATCCTTTGGGCGTGGCTTGTTTGAAGGGTTCCGCGGTTCGTTATATGGGGCAGAAAAAGGAGCTCAGTTGTCAGGAGTCTGTGGAGCTGCAGGTGGTGGTCTTTCGGGTGCTTATGTTGTTTGGAAAGGTAGCAAAAAGTTTAGTACTTTCGCCATTGCAACATTTCATCGTGTAAGCTGTCGTGCAGAACGAATCAGTCAGTACTACAACATCAATGTTTCTCAATATCGGCCAATATTTGTAAGTGTCGCATCAGAGCAAGGAAATGCATATGCTCTCAAGAAGGCTGTTTGCGAAGTATTCCCTAAGAGATTTGGGGAAAATTGGCAGGAGCGCCTTGTATCGCTTTTTGAAACCTATGGTGACAAAGCAAGGCGAGTTTTGAACTATAGTTTTTTTAGAAAAAATGATGATATGAGAGAATTCATTCGCATGATAGAGCTTGGTGCTGCAATGGCAAACTTGCATTATGGTACAAATCCAGATCCAAAAAATACTGTAAATTCGGCAATATCTCTCTATAAAGAGCTTGATTTGATTCAATAAGCTTAGTATTCGATACGTGAAAGATAACAGGGGCGGCCATTGAGCCGCCCCTCATGTTTTCCCATGCTCTAACCCTGTAAACTACAAGGAAAACCAGGGATGCTGTTTACAGGTAATAGAGGCTGTGATAGGCTATAAACTCATAGAACGAGGTTGATCCTATGAGGAGGTTTATGAATAAGCACACACGGTTTTCGAATATTATATTGATCGCTTTTTTGCTGAGCCTTGTGCCCTCTTTTGCTGATGCGGTACCAGGTGGGCCATTCTTTACCGCATGGCATCGAGCTTTGACGAGAAGGTCACTGAGTAACTCACAAGCGCAGATGGTTGTATTGTCTAGTATGGGAAGTTTCGTAGCAGGATCCATTGTTGGATTTATTTCTTCTATTCGATCTATGGAGAAGCTTCAAATCGCTGCTTCAAAAGCTATCAAAGAACATGACAATGATTTTGTTCGCGAAAATGTGTCGAGATTTCTTGTTTCGACCAAGGAGACTCTGCTTTGGTCGGCTCTTCAGAGTAAGAATTATGAAGCGATGAGGATCATTTTGGAGTCCGGGGTTTCGGCTGATTTGTTCCGAAAAGAAGGCGTTCATGCGGGCTTTACGCCGCTTTTGGTAGCTCTTGTGCTTGATGATTTTGAAGGTGCACATCTTTTGCTTGATTATAAGGCTAATCCTGCAGTGAAGAATATTCGTGGAGTAAGTGCTCTTGATTATGCGTATAAAAATGAGGAGCTTGCAAAAAGAATGAGAACGCGGGTAGAAGAAATAGAGAAAGAAAGGTTAAGCACACTTGGAAAATGGCATTGCAAGCTAGTTCCTAATACTGAAGCGAAAAAGCCATCATTGATAACGCGTATCAAGCAAAAGCTATTCTCGAGATCAGCGAAAAAAGAGGGGGTTGCATGAAAAGTTTAAAGCATATTGTTATTGGATCTGTTTTGGGCAGTTTAATGCTCTCTACTGTTGGTTTACATGCTGATCAACCACCTTTATATAGACGCGTTGCAACCTCACTATGCCAAAAAACGAAACGATCCTGTATTCAAGTTCGAGATAAAGTTCGATCTGTGGTGCAAAAGATTGCGAGATATAAGCTGAAAGAAAGGGATCTTCAAGTGATCTTTTTTATCAGCTATCTTTCCCTTCATTTATTAGTAAGAAATCTCAATTATCTTTATCGCCATAATATTATTGAAAAGAGATTGCTCTATACGCATCGACAATTTAAAGAGGCGTTGCGTGATGGTGACACACGAGTCATCGATGATTATTTAGATAATAAAAGGCTAGAGGCGGGAGATTGTATCGATGGTGATCCATTACTTTTGTATGTGGCGAAACAGGATAATCTGCGAGCCGTAAAAAAGCTGCTTGATGCTGGTGTAGATCCTCGTCCGATTATAGCATCAATTGAAGCGTATGCTTTCGGCAATCTGGATAAATATACCGTATCGGTGGAGGAGTTCAGGAGGCGGGGATGGTCAACGCTCCGTAGGGGGCAGAACTGGCAAAGGGTGTTGGGTTTAGATCTTTTAATGTTAAAGGCAGACGATATTACGATCAGTGATGAAATGAAGGCATTTGAATCGGCAATGATACGTAAGACAGCCGAAGAAGATCCGGGGCAAAGAGATAAATGGATTCATGCCAGATGTCCGGGGATCTTAACCGAAATTCGAAAACGGCTTGAGCATTCTAGAGATCAAGAACGCTTTAATTTTGTACGACGAGGTATGGGTTCTAGTACATTTATACGAATATGAGTAAAAACAAACTGGCCCGTCGGGCGGACTATATTTCTGTATTTGGCGCGCGCGAGCACAATTTAAAGAACATTAACGTTTCAATTCCAAAGCATACGCTGACGGTTATAACCGGTCCATCGGGATCTGGAAAAAGTTCGTTGGCGCTTGATGTGCTGTTTGTTGAAGGTAAGCGGCGATATATGGAATCGCTTTCTTCATATGCGCGGCAGTTTCTCGGTGTATCACAAAAGCCGGCCGTTGACCGTATTGATGGGTTGTGTCCAGCCATTGCAATTGAACAAAAAACGGTGAGCGCAAATCCACGATCGACCGTGGGGACGATTACAGAAATTTATGATTATCTGCGTGTCTTGTTTGCGCGTATTGGTACACCACATTGTCCTGATTGTATGATTCCGATTCAGGCGCAATCTCCTGATGCGATTGTTGATTTGCTCTTGTCTCGATACATCAATAAAACTATTACGATTGCTTCACCGATTGCAGAACAAAAAAAGGGTGAATTTGTACAGGAACTCACCAAGCTGTTTGAGTCGGGATTTTACCGTTTCATTATTGATGGACAGCGATACAAATTCAAATCAGTTGCAGAGATTTCTGAGCTAAAATTGAAAAAAACATATAAGCATACGATAGATTTGCTCGTTGATGTGTGTGAAGTGAGTCGGTCTGATCGAGCTCGATTGCAAGAAGCGGTTGAGAGGGCATTTCAGTATGGGAGCGGTTCATGCAAAGTGATTGTTGGGGCAAAGTCTGATCTGTATTCGTCGCATCGCATGTGTGTAACCTGTAATCGATCGGTGCCGGAACTTGAGCCTAGATTCTTTTCATTTAACTCGCCAATCGGCGCATGCAAGCAATGTCACGGACTTGGTGTTGTCCATGAATGGCCATGGGAAAAAGATTCGCGTGATTCGTGGAAAGAAAAATATCCAGATTTTTTTGGACCAAAGTATGCAAAATCAAAAACATGTTTTGCCTGTTTGGGCAAACGATTAAATCAAGACGCGCTTGCGGTGTTGATTGACGGAAAGAATATTGATGATCTTTGTGCGCTTTCCATTGCGCAGCTTATTGAGTTTTTCAAAACGGTACGATTGCAAGATGTGCAGCAGGAAATCTCGCGAAGCTTAATCGAGGAGATCTGTAATCGCATTCAATTCTTGTATGATGTTGGGCTTTCGTATCTGATGCTCAATCGTCCGGCTCGAACACTTTCGGGTGGTGAAGGACAGCGGATTCGGCTTGCAACGCAAATTGGATCTGCGTTGAGTGGTGTGCTGTATATTCTTGATGAGCCAAGCATTGGACTCCATCAACGGGATAATGATCGCCTCATTCAAACGCTCAAAGCATTGCGTGATCAAGGAAACACTGTCGTGGTTGTTGAACATGATATTGATACAATGCGACAGGCAGACCATCTTATTGATATGGGGCCTGCTGCCGGTATTCATGGTGGTGAAATTACGGCTGTTGGTTCGCCGCAGGAGTTAGAAAAAAACACACAATCACTGACCGGTGCCTATTTGAGTGGCAAGCGTTCCATTGTGATTCCTGACGTTGTTAGAAAAGCAAATGGATATATGACATTGCATCATGCTTCTAAACATAACCTCAAAGATATAACGGTTGCATTTCCTCTTGGCGTGCTGTGTGGAATTTCAGGAGTTTCTGGTTCAGGAAAAAGTACGCTTGTCATGCACGAACTTGTTCCGGCGTTGCAACGAGAATTTCGTGGCAAACGGCGCTTGCAAAAAACCGGGTATGATACTGATTTAGAGGGAGCTGATGCATTGGAAAGTTTGGTGGTGATTGATCAAACACCGATTGGCAGAACGCCTCGTTCTAATCCAGCAACCTATTTGGGCGTGTTTGATGAAATAAGAAAGCTGTTTGCATCATTGCCAGAAAGTAATGCGCGGGGGTATGCGGTTGGTCGGTTCAGTTTTAATGTTGCGGATGGGCGTTGTTTTGAATGTAACGGTGATGGTTCCGTTACGGTTGAAATGCACTTTTTACCGCCGGTAACGATGGTGTGTAAAGCATGCAATGGCAAACGGTATAGTCGCGAAACGCTCGAAATTACGTACAAAGGCAAATCAGTTGCTGATGTATTGGATATGACAGCGTTGGAAGCGGCAGCATTTTTTGCAGCGCATATACGTATTGCAAAACGTTTAAATCTTTTGTGCCAAGTCGGGCTTGATTATTTGAAACTTGGCCAACCATCCACAACGTTATCTGGTGGAGAAGCACAGCGGATCAAGTTAGTTGATGAGCTTGCAAAACGTGGAAATAAAACGCTCTATATTCTTGATGAACCAACAACCGGCTTGCACAATAGTGATATTGAAAAATTGCTTCTGGTCCTCAATCGATTGGTTGAAAAAGGCAACTCTATGATTGTAATTGAGCATAATTTGGATGTGCTCAAAACAACAGATTATCTTATTGATCTGGGCCCGGAGGGTGGCGACGAGGGTGGCATGGTTATTGCGCATGGCACGCCGCGTGAGGTTTCGCGTGTGAAAAAAAGTTATACGGGGCAGTACTTACAAAAGGTTATGAAAGGAACAAGATGAACGAAGAAAAATATACAGACACTATAACTACACTCCAAGAGTTAAAAGATTTTATGCGTAACTTTGTGAACGAGCGTAATTGGTCTCGGTTTCATACGCCCAAAAGTTTAAGCATGTCTATTGCTATTGAGGCGGCTGAATTGATGGAAAAGTTTCAGTTCCTTACCAATGAGGAATCTATCAAGATTGCTAAAACACACAAAGAAGAAGTGGCATATGAGCTTGTTGATGTGCTTACCTATATCCTCAGTTTTGCCAATCAATGCGATATTGATTTGAGTGCAACCTACAAGCAAAAGATGGGGCTTAATGCACAAAAACATACAGTGGAACGCTCGGGGGGTGATTATGGCAAATACACGAAGCTTGAAAAGCCGGTGCAAGCGGATTAGATGGGCTTATGTTGGTAAGTGGCATCAAGATAATCGAATTCGAAAATAAAATAGGGCGATGGTGCATCAAAAAGAGAGCAAATCGTGAAAAAAATAAAGTATCTCGATTTTATATACAGAGTCTTTCAAATGTCAAATAATAGACCTAAAAATCAACACATCATACCCCAAGGATACCAATCATTTTTTTGCAACGGTGAAGGAAAGATTTCTGTTTATGATGTGCAAAAATGTGAATGGCTACATTCCCAACAACCATACAAGCAATTTCGCGAAAAGGACTTTCAAACTTTATTTAATTATGAGGGTTTAGACCCCTATGTTTTTGAAAAAGAATTTGCCAAGCAAATAGAAGATCCTGCTATTAAGGTAATTAGGGATATTATCAGTAATAAAAAATTACCTGATGAAAAGCAATTCAGCTATGTTTTGAATTTAATGGGGCTTTTGGGCATGAGAAACCCTATAAGTAAAAGCCGCTTAATTCAAAGAAAGCAACAGAAAGCGATAGGAATTATGGACTCATTAGTTATGAATAAGGATTTTTACAATCATTTTATGAAGAAACGCTGGAAGGAGGGTGTAATAAGTGAACCAGTTCCCTATGAAAAAGCAAAAGATTTTGTGGTAGGGAGAAAATTTAGAATCGAGGTAGAGCCTGATCAAATTGTGATGAAGATGCTTGAGGATGCTGTAAAGTTAACAGATTTGCTTTCGAAAAACAATTGGTTAATAGTAGAGGCAACAAACTGTGACTTTCTATCATCTAATCATCCTGTAAATGTTCTATACAACGGAAACCCTAAGAAATTTTCACCTGCATATGTAATAGCTATGTTTCCTTTATCGTCACGCATTGCCTTAATTGGTTCATCTTTTAAAATTCCGGCTTATAGAGCGATCGATAATGATATTGTAGATGGTATAAATTATTGTACAGCTTATGGAAAAACAACTAAGCTTTTTGCTTCGAAAGAAATGCCTTTACCATCAGAAAAAAGTATCGCATGCTTACAAGCCTTTCTCCGTGTCATAATAAATTTGGAATAAATATTGTTTATCCGAATTTTAATTATGGTTGCAAGGACAAAACTCGGGGGCAATTTTTTATGCATACCCTTCCATCTAAAATTTCGATTCCGCAAGCCTCCTCCTGTGCCGCAGTGTGGCCTATCGTTTGTGATGCCATGTCCACTACTCCGTTCGTCCTGAGCTTGTCGAAGGATACGAATGGATGTTTGGCGTAACGACAAATCAGAAGTTGGTCACGCAAAGAAAAAGAAGGCCTTGATTACAACAGCTTGGGATAAAATTGTTATAGTTTTCCAACTATAAGAAAAGAGTTCGTATCCTTCGACAAGCTCAGGACGAACGGAGTAAGGAATTCTGAATTCGACTTTATGTAAAAGGGCGAGTGTACTCCTGAAAGTTGTTTCATCGCCAAAAAACAGGTATGATAACAACGGTTTTTAGATTTATTTCTATCCTTTTTTAGCGGCATCATGCAAACAGAAAAACATACCCCCCTCATGCAGCAGTATTACGACATCAAGACGGAGAATCCCGATACGCTTCTTTTTTTTCAGGTCGGTGATTTTTATGAACTTTTTTTTGAGGATGCGAAGGTAGCATCAGCGTTTCTTGGCATTGCACTCACTGCTCGCGGCAAAAGTAATGGAGAACCGATTCCATTATGTGGTGTTCCGATACATGCGAAGGAACATTATCTTCATAAACTTATTAAAGGCGGTTTTAAAGTTGCGGTCTGTGACCAGCTCGAAGAACCCAAGCCGGGCAAATTGGTCAAACGAGCAGTCGCACAGATATTAACACCAGGTACATTGACTGACAGTAAACTGCTTGATGAGAAATCAGCTTCATATCTTTTTACATTGTATCCTGGCCAGAATGAATGGGCATTACTGTTTGGTGAACTTCTGACTGCACAGTTGTGGACTACGATAGTTCCTGCGCAATCTGAACGAATCATAGAATCTGAACTCGCTCGATTTTTTCCCGATGAACTTTTGATTCCAAATGTGAAGGCAGCAAAACAACTCGTTCCCTTTTTTAAAAAGCAGGGCTATTTTACAACGGTGGTTGATGGTTCGGGTGGATTAGAAGATGACGCGACTGCGCAAGAATGGTTACAGCAATTTCCTGAGACAACACAACAACTTGTGCAAAAACATTCATCGATTCGTCTCGCGCTCTATTATTTTTATGCATATGTAAAACGGACGCAACACACATCGCTTGATCAATTTAATCAGCTGTTTGTTTATAAACCGGATGATTTTTTATTACTAGATGCTGCAACGCAGCGCAATCTTGAACTGATTCGTAATGTTCACAACGGGGGATATGCAAATACGTTGTTTGCAGTATTGGATGGGGCCACCACGCCGATGGGTTCTCGAATGACGAAAAAATGGTTGCAGCGCCCCTTAATTAAAAAAGAGGCGATTGTGCAGCGTCAAGATGCGATTGCGCAGTTTATTGCAGACGTTCCATTTTTGCAGACAATTCAGCAACTGTTGTCCTCCCTTGGTGATGTGGAGCGTATTGTGGGGCGAATTGCACTGTCGCGAGCACACCATCACGATTACAGTGCGCTTAAAAAATGTTTAGAAGTTGTGCCGACAATGCGTGAGCAGTTGCAGCAATATAGCGGCATTCTTCTTTTTGGTGTTATTCAAAAGCATATCGGTGATTTTGATCAGTTGCATGATTTGTTGGAGCGTGCTTTGCATGATGAGCCGGGCAGTACGAATTTGATAAAAAAAGGATTTGATCAGCAGCTCGATTATATGCGCGATTTGGTGAGCAACAGTAATCGAAAGATTGTGGATCTCGAGCGCCAAGAGCAACATCAAACGAAAATTCAATCGTTGAAAGTTCGATACAACAATGTGCACGGCTATTATATTGAAGTGACGAATCCAAATAAACATTTAGTACCCGAGCGATATGTTCGACGACAAACGTTAGTGGGCAAAGAGCGATATATCATACCCGAGTTACAGCATCTTGCGTATGAAATTGAACGAGCGCATGCACAAATTGATGCACGAGAGAAAGAACTGTTCGAACAAGTCAAACGGGCAGTGGCTGACTATAGTACGCCATTGCGAAAATTGGCACACGCACTTGCGCACCTCGATGCGTTACATGGATTTGCAAAGGTTGCCTACAACCATGGTTACGTTCGCCCTTCATTAACCGATACACGAGACATTCTGATTGTTGATGGTCGCCATCCTATTGTGGAACAAAACACGCAAACGGGTTTTATCCCAAATGATACAAAACTAACTGACGATCATTCATTATGGATTATCACCGGGCCAAACATGGGAGGTAAGTCCACGTATCTGCGCCAAGTTGCGTTGATCTGCATTATGGCACAGTGTGGTTCTTTTATTCCGGCAAAACGTGCTGAGCTTGCGTTGCTTGATCGTGTTTTTACTCGTATTGGTGCGGGTGATAATTTGGCGGCAGGCAAAAGTACGTTTTTAGTTGAGATGGAAGAAACGGCGTCGATTTGCACGCAAGCTACCAAAAAAAGTCTGGTTATTCTAGACGAGGTTGGCCGGGGCACCAGTACGTTTGATGGGCTTGCTATTGCGCATGCGGTGGTTGAATATTTATATACGCATATTGGAGCGCGCTGTTTGTTTGCGACGCATTATCATGAACTTACAACGTTACGTACTCAGTATGAGGGCATCGTCCCGTTTTATGCAGCAAGCAAAAAGACGAATAATGGAATTGTGTTTCTATACAAAATAATTGAGGGTGTTGCGGATGGTAGTTTTGGCATTGAAGTTGCAAAACTTGCCAACTTGCCAGAACTGGTAATTCAACGAGCCAAAGAATATGTTCAAATTCTTACGCATCAGGAGCACGCGCACACACAGTTCACGCCAGCAGTCCATTCAGATTCACAGCTCATTGCTGAGAATAAAAAACTTTCTGCACAGCTTGCGCAGTTTCAAAAGCAACATGCTTTGCTTTCTGAACTGCAGCAACTATCACTCGACGAACTAACGCCAAAGCAGGCCTTTGATCTGTTGTGGCGTTGGAAGGATCTGTAGGATCGAGTTCATCGTCAGTGTCATCCAGTTCATCTTTAGATATCTTTTGCGGATTGTTTTTTTCGTAGACATGGATAGCAAAACGGTATGCTCCATAGCAGACGCATATAAAAACGCCGGTGATGATAACATTGCCTGAGCATCTGACTTCTACGCTAGGGGTTTTGCTTTTACGAGCATGATGATGGGGGGCGGGTTTTTGAGGTATTTCTTCGTCGTACGGTGGAGGAGGGCCTGATGGAAGTCCAGGTATAGGTGGAATATTTTGATAAGGATCTTCCGGTTCCATAGCATGTGTATACGGAGTAATAATAGCGAGCGTACCTACGAATATACAGAACCATTTCATATGTAATAACCTGACCATATCTTTTCCTCTGTTTTAAGAGTGCAAGCAGTTTCTGTCGGCATCGATAGTTGTTGTTACTGTGGTGTGGTTTATGTTACGCCGATTTTCATCCTTTTTTGCTTGTCGCTGTTTTTTTGTATACATCTGAGCGAGCGCCACCACAAATGCAAGTGCGCTACATGCAAGTATAGCTTGGCAGATCGGAAGGTTGCGGTGCCCAGAAACTCTTCCTGAAGGTCTGGCAGAGAAGAAAGCGCCGAAGGCTGAGGCTGCGGAAGGGCTGGATGCTGTGGGGCGGTGTGTATGAGGTCCTCCTCCTAATGGTGGCCTTTGGCGAGGTTTGGCGGAGGCAGGCAAAGTGCCTGTGTGGAATGTATGGCTTACTCCTGATGAACCTAAACCATCCAAGTCACCACATGTCGGTTCAGTTCCAGAACTATCTGATCCCGAACTTGCACTTGGATCATTTGCAGTATTGGGTATGTATGTAGGGGTAGGACGAATTCTCTCCCGAGCTGCTTGTTGCGCGGCTTGTTTTTTTGACAGCATGGCGAATGTTGGCAGAGGCATGCTGGCGATGGCCAAAGTGAAGAGCACTATATGATTTATCATTTTTTTATCAATTATCACGATTCTCCTTTGCATCAAAGATAATCAGTATGATATTTATACGCCGTGAGTATAGTATAGGCCATCGGCTTTGGCAAAAAGGGGATTGGCTAAATAAATTAGCTGATATGGGCAAGGTGGATACAGGGGTAAATAGGGCGAAAATGGCTCTGGGAGCGGCGTATGAAATAGACAGGGTGATTTTGACGGCATTACTGTTTTTTGATATAATAAAAGTCTGCGCAAGAAAGGCGAAATCTCTATCTTACTAGGAAAATTTGTGAACAAAACAGTAGAGCCGGAAGTATATGATCGATATGCTATTTTTCAAACGGGTGGCAAGCAGTACCAAGCATTAGAAGGTAAAACGATAGCAATAGAAAAAATTGAGGGTGAAACTGGTACTCCAATCACATTTGATCAAGTGCTCTTTCGTAAAGAAGCGGATGACAAATTTGAGGTAGGCAAGCCGTATCTTGAAACACCGATCAAAGCAACGATTGTGAAACAAACAAAGGGGCCAAAACTTATTGCGTTTCGTTTCAAACGTCGTAAAAAGGTTCGTGTGAAAAAAGGGCATCGTCAAGAGATGACAGTGATTCGTATCGAATCGATATAACAAAGTTTTTGAGTTAGAAAATTAATCCCCCATTCGTGGGGGATTTTTTTATATATCTATCTACCAACTAAATTGTTCTTCTCTAGGTAGCGTAGGTAACGTTTTATTTCTGGAGTCGCAAAATCATAAGCAGTCATTCCGTCATGTCCTCGAGCATTCACATCAGCACCCGCAGCAATAAGCTTCTCCACGATAGCACTGTCCCCTCTCATAGCTGCGGATTCCAAAGGAGTTTCACCCCCAGCTCCCCGAGCATTAACATCGGCGCCTGCAGCAATAAGCCTCTCCACGATAGCACTGTCCCCTATTGCGACTGCGAATGCCAAAAGAGTTTTGCCCCTATCATTCCGAGCATTAACATCGGTGCCTGCAGCAATAAGCCTCTCCACGATAGCACTGTCCTCTATTGCGACTGCGTATGACAAAAGAGTTTCGCCCCCAGCTCCACGAGCATTAACATCGGCGCCTGCAGCAATAAGCCTCTCCACCTTGCCTAGACTGTCTACTGCTACTACTGCCGTTAAAAGTGCTTGATTCATTTGTTGCTCTGTAGCTAAATTAATGAGCGCGTTTGGCTCCGCGGCCTGTGATAGTGCGCTTATTCCCGAGATCATAAGCCCTAATAAGAACATACTCTTCATGAAGTCACCCAGTTACAACTTCGCGATCTTTTCTAGATCAGCATTATACCCCGCAAAAATGAGTCGATCATTTTCTTCGATTGCATGGTGTGGGGTGATTGGAATAATTTTTTCATCTTCACTTTTTATGCCGATGCAGTGCACATGATACGTATCAAACAGGTTGAGCGAATCAAGCTGTTTGCCGATGAATTTTTTGGGTGCAACGATCTGGCTGATTGAGAAGTTTTTGGTCAGACGAGTAATATCGGTAAATGGAGAACTGAGGTTATCAGCAAGGCGAATGCCTATCTCTTTTTCTGGCATGATAATGCGATCAGCGCCGACCAATTTGAGAATATCTTTGTGAATTTCATTAATCGATCGTGCGATCACCTTTGGGATGTGAAGCCGCTTTTTGAGAAGTGCAGTAATGAGGATAGACTGTGAAAAGTTTTCACCCATAGCAACAATGGCTACATCCATCTCTTCAGCGCCGATACTTTGAAGTGACATTTCATCGTTTACGCGCATACAAACTGCTTGTGTAACGTGATCTCGAATGGAGGCGACAATTGCTTCATTGCTATCGATGGCCATCACCTCCATGCCGTTTTCCGCGAGCACGGTTGCGACTTGATATCCAAAGCGTCCTAATCCTATGACACAAAACTTCATGAAGTCCCTTTAGTTTTAATTATCCCAACATAATCTGTTCTTCTGGGTAGGAGAATTCTGTTGCGGGTCGTTTTTTCAATTTTAAGGCCAAAATCAACGTGAATGAGCCGATTCTTCCTATTATCATACTACCAATAATAAACAATTTGCCTACCGTTGAAAGGGATGGAGTGATGGATGTGCTCATACCCAGAGAGGTAAATGAGCTCATTGCTTCAAAGAAAATCTCGATGAACGTAAATCCTTGTTCGGTAATCAGGAGGCAAAAGGTGGTCAACAGTACCCATCCAAATCCAACGCTGACGATTGCGATCGATCGATATACTTGTGAAAGACGAATGCTCCTTCCCTGGAGGGAAACCGCTGTTTTTCCTGATATTGCTGCTTTTACTGCAGCCAAGAAGACTGCGAAGGTGGTGATTTTTATTCCACTTCCTGTCGATCCTGGTGCAGAACCCACAAAAGAGATAAACATGATAAGCATGATGGTAGCGATTTGGAAGGAGCCCGCGCTCGTTAGGATAAAGCCTGTGCTGCGAAATGAAACGACATAAAAGAGGGTGTCGGTTATTGTTTGAACGATTGATGAGTGAGCGAGGATATTTCTGTATTCGAGAATCCAAAATATAATACCAGAGCATATGATTAACGTTGTGGATGCATGGAAAATAATTTTGCTATGCAGAGAAAAACGGTATCGTTTTTTGCGATATCGTGCGCGTACCCACTGCCCGATTTCTTGCCAGGTGATAAATCCGAGCTCGCCGATGAACATTAAGATCATCGTAGTGAAAATGATGAGATAGCTATGTTTGTATGCGCTCATTCCTCCTTCGAACAACGTGATTCCTGCAGAGCAAAATGATGAGACTGCGTGAAAGAGTGCGGTGAACCATGCCATACCATTACTATAGTCGTGTTTCAGTACGCTGAAAATAAGTAACGTGCCAATCAGTTCACTACAAATTGTTACCAGTGTGATTGTGATAAGAATCTTTTTTATTTGACGCCACGACTCTATTTCCAAAATTTTTCCGGCCATGCTCTGGGTGCCCAGTCCGAGATTCATAAACATGCTTAGTACAATAATGGTCATTGTAATCAGTCCGAGGCCACCCAGCTGTATTAAAATAAGAAGCACCGCTTTGCCAATGAGCGTAAATTGGGCAAGAGAGATAGTGAAAAGGCCAGTAACGCATGTAGCGGAGGTTGCGGTGAAAAAAAGATCGAGCAGTGGAATAGGTTGGACCTGACACATTGGTAATGCCAGAATGGCTGTTCCGATGCCGATTGCGACGATGAAAGAAAAAAGGATTATCTTTTCGGGAGAGAGTATTTTGGCCACATGTTTACTGCTCATAAAAAAACCTTACTGTTGGGTATAAGAACTTACGAACGTTGTTTTTGTCGTACCATGATTGTCGTGTTAAGTAAATAACCAGACGGTTAATATGATGATAACGATGGTAAATAGGAGGATGAGGTTGAAGTATTTGTGGACTGAATCTTTAATATGTTCTCCAAAGAGTTTGCATACGATTGCCAAAAGATAAAAGCGAGCGCCACGAGATACAATTGAACTCAGAACAAATGGCCAGAAAGATAGTTTGCAAAATCCGGCAGCAAGCGTTGCGGCCTTATATGGTACCGGTGTGAAGCCTGCAATACCAACAGCAAGCCAATCATACTTCTGGTACTGTGCGGCAAGATGGTAAAACATTTTTGGGGTGAGGACATAGTTAATAATGTTGTTATGAATAATACTTTCTCCAAACGTGTTCCATAGAAATGCACCGATTACGTAACTTGTGATACCTCCTAGTACCGATCCGATGAGCGAAATCGTGGCATACGTAATGGCACGATCTCTGCGCTCAAGACAAAAGAGGATCAGGATGGGATCTGTGGGTAAAAAGAAAATGGCTTCAAGGTAAAAAAGAAATCCTAGGATATAATCTGCATAGGGAGAATGAATGCTGGCGCCCATCCATTCATAGGGCTTTTTCAGTAGATTGAGCACGTGCGTTCCCCTTACAATAGGTTGTTTACATATTCGCTGATGCGATCAATGTTAATTCGTTCTTGTTGTGTGGTGTCACGATTTCGAGCAGTGACAGAGTTATCCTCTTGGCTTTCAAAATCGTATGTAAAGCATACGGGCGTACCAATTTCATCTTGTCGGCGATATCGTTTTCCGATTGAGCCCGACTCATCAAACTCTACGACAAAGCCATGCTTGGCTAGATCGTTGTACAGTTTGAGCGCTGGCTCAGAAAGTTTTTTGGTGAGTGGTAATATTGCGGCTTTGATTGGAGCCATACGTGGAGAAAATCTCAAAACCGTTCGTTCTTCACCTCCAATGGTGTCTTGTGTGTAGGCATCACAAAGCAGTGTTAAAAACAGACGATCAACTCCAACGGAGCATTCAATCACATGAGGAGTATACGAAGATTTCGTTTCGTCATCATACACTGATAGATCTTTGCCCGAGTGTGTACTGTGTTGTTTTAAATCAAAGTCACCTCGATCGGCAATCCCTTCCAACTCTTTGTACCCAAATGGAAACTCATATTCAATATCAGTTGTGCGAGATGAATAATGTGCAAGTTCTTTTTTCTCGTGTGGACGAAGTTTAATATGTTTTGGATTGATGCCGATCTGATCATAAAAATCACGTCGCGATGCAACCCAGAGATCGAAAAATGTGTCAGCTTGATCTGACTTGCAAAACCATTCGAGCTCCATCTGTTCAAATTCGCGCATACGAAATAGAAACTGTTTTGGTGTGATCTCATTACGAAAAGCCTTGCCGATTTGCGCGATGCCAAACGGAAGCTTTACGCGATTGGTTGACATAACATTTTTGAAATTTACAAAAATTGATTGTGCCGTTTCTGGGCGCAAGTATGCAACGGAGCTTTGATCTGCGAGTGCGCCCACATTGGTTTGAAACATAAGCTGGAACTGGCGGATATCGGTCCATGCTGTTTTGCCGCATGCGGGACACGGTTTTTTTGCGTCAACATCATCAGCACGAAAACGACGTTTGCAATTTGTGCAATCAATCATAGGGTCGCTAAAATGATCGGTATGCCCCGATGCTTTCCACAATGCGTGTGGCCCAAGGAGCGCACCTTCTAAAAATAAGATGTTAGGGTTGGTTGCCAAAATGGATTGTCGCCAGGAGGTTCGAATATTTTCTTTCAGCAAAACCCCTAAGTGCCCGAAGTCGTACACTCCATTCAAACCCCCATAAATTTCAGAAGATTGATATACAAAACCACGCCGTTTTGCGAGTGCTACAATCTGATCCAATGAGTTCATATATATCCTTATAATTTAGCCCATGAGTAACGTAAAGCCTATAGGCTTTCAAATTCTTTGGCAAATACAGGCTCGAGAAATTCTTATTTGTCTGGTACACTGTTCGGTACGTTATTTTTGAAATGAAAAGAGGAATTTTCGATGAATAATAAATCTATTGTACTTGGCGGACTGGTGATAGTAGCATCGACGCTTCTTGGTGGGAGTTTTTACAAATTACTTGAAAAGCAAAGAAATGCCGCAACGGGGGAGCATTCTGAGGAGTTTGTTGCGTTACAAGATAGTGCGACGCCGATTGATGCAAGCATGCGGTCACAGATTGTAGAGCGAGTGATATCATCTTCACAGTTGTGGCGGCCAGTTCAAGATAGGGCACAAGATACCGTTGTGCAAATCTTTTCCCATGTAGCGGCTACGAATCTATTACAACCCTATGCAGCTCCGAATTTAGCGGCTACATCAGGGAGTGGTTTTTTTGTGAGTGATCAGGGAGACATTATCACGAATGCGCATGTGATTGATCAAGCTCAGGGGATTTGGATACAAATTCCATCATTGGGCAAACGCATCATTGATGTGGATGTGGTTGGTGTCAGTCCGGATCGTGATTTAGCATTATTACGTGTTTCGCCCGAAGGGCTTGATTTGATTCGTCATGAGCTGGGCGCGATTCCATTTTTACCGCTGGGGGATTCTGATTTAGTTCGACGCGCTGATGATGTTTTGGCGCTTGGCTATCCTCTCGGGCAACAGTCGCTCAAAAGTACAACCGGTGTGATTAGTGGACGCGAGCAAAATCTGATACAAATGAGTGCGCCGATCAATCCCGGTAGCTCTGGTGGGCCATTATTAAATACGCGTGGTGAAGTGGTTGGTATTAACCAATCCGGTATCGTTGAGGCACAGAATGTTGGGTATATTATTCCCGTGAATGATTTAAAAATTATCCTGCCAGATCTTCATAAAGTGAAGTTACTACGCAAACCATTTCTCGGAGTTCTTTTCAATAACTCGACCGATGAATTGACCGAATATTTAGGCAATCCTCGTCCGGGAGGATGTTATGTAGTTGAGGTTGTTAAAGGGAGTCCTTTAGAAAAAGTTGGGGTGCGTAATGGCGATATGATTTATGAAATGAATGGCCATAGCATCGATATTTTTGGAGAAATTAAGTTGCCTCAAGTGAATGTCGAAGATAAGGTTTCAATCATTGATTATGTGTCACGTCTTGCGATAGGTGAAAAAATCAATCTGGTTGTGTATCGATATGGTGAGCGGAAAGAATTTAGTCTGGCGTTTAATTTTACAGATCAACCTGCTATTCATGAGCATTTCATGGGATATGAAGATCTTGAGTATGAAATATTTGGCGGTATGGTTGTAATGCCTCTTACGTTAAACCATATACCAATGCTTGCAAGTCGTGCGCCGGGTATTGTGAAGTATGGTGAAAGTAATTACCAAGTTGATCCAGTGCTTGTTATTACACATATTTTCCCGAACTCGCAACTCTATCGATCTCGTAGTGTTCCGGTAGGCGCAACGATTAACGAGGTAAATGGTAAGAAGGTTCATACGTTGCAGGATTTTCGTGATGCGATGCAATCTGGAGTACATACAAAATTCTTAACGTTGCGTGTTGCTGATAATGTAACGAGAAAATCGGAAAATGTTTTGGTGGTACTTCAATGGGATAAAGTGATTGCAGAAGAGCCAAAATTATCACGGGATTTTCGCTATCCGACAACAAAAGTTGCGCAGATGCTTCTTCAATCCTTCAATGCAAATAAAGAGCTGCACAAGGCGCTTTTAGAGCCAGAAAAGCCGGCACTGACGGTCGCAACTGCAGTATAAAAACATCATGAATAAAAAACAACGCCTTGACCAACGGGTGAGCCAGATGGTTCCACAGTATAGCCGGCAACAAATCCAGAGTTGGATTATGCAGGGCAAGGTAACGGTTGATAAGCAGATTATCACAAAACCGGGCCAGCAAGTTGCTCCCGATGTTTCTATTATATTAGATATAGAAGAACCAAAGTATGTCAGCCGTGCGGGTTTTAAATTGGAAAAAGCGCTTGAGCATTTCGATATTGATGTGCAAGGTCTCGTTGTGCTTGATGCGGGGATTTCAACGGGCGGGTTTACCGATTGCTTATTACAGCATGGAGCACGCAAGGTCTATGGCATAGACGTGGGCTACGGGCAAGTTCATGAAAAAATTCAAGGGGATGAGCGTGTTATCATTCTCGAGCGTACCAATCTTCGAACGCTCAAAGATGTTGACGAGCAGGTTGATCTGATCACACTCGATCTTTCATTTATTTCTGTGTTGAAAGTGATGGATGCTGTGACGACTCTTTTAAAACCAAACGGCCAACTTATTGTGCTCATCAAACCTCAGTTTGAGGCAGAGCGGCATGATGTGGGAAGGGGTGGCATTATTAAAGATCCTGCAGTGCATGAAAAGGTTATTGACCGTGTGGTGAGCGGCATTCAAAAACATGGCTTCACCAGTATTGGCGTTGTGGAATCACCCATTCTTGGTGGTTCAGGGAACAAAGAGTTTCTGGCATATTTTAAACGAATTAATTAAAAACAAATGATTATGAAAAAAAATAAAGATTATATTGTAAGCTCTGGCAATATCTTTGAAGATCTTGGAATTGCAAATCCTGAAGAAAGACTTGCAAAGGCCGAACTTGCATATCAAATTAATACTCTTATCAAAGAAAGAGAACTTACCCAGAATCAAGCCGCCAAGCTTCTTGGTATAGATCAGCCAAAAATATCTTTACTCTGCAAAGGAAAATTATCGGGTTTTTCTCTTGAAAGACTTTTTCGTTTTTTAAATATTTTAGGTCAAAAAATCACCATTGAAATTACCCCTAAAAAACAATCTAATTCTAACTATGATGACCGAACAATCATATTTACCAATCTAAAAAAAGCCCCTCTTAAAAAACCTAAACATGGTGCGAATACGCGAGCAGTATATGCAAAGAAAAAGAAATAATATGTTTTCAATTATGCATGGATTAAAGAATATATTTTATTTATTCTCTGCTTGTAAGTATCGATAGAGATAGGCGTTACTTAATAGTCCCATGAATGAGAAAAATATGAACACCTTGCTCAAGACAGTATTTACTAAAAATTGTCCTAAAATCTGCCATTCTTTGTTGCGAGTAATACGAAAGCTGGTTGCAAACGATTCAAAAATCCCTTCTCCTTCAACAAGAGCGAATAGAAATAAATAAGCTCGGACAATCCAGTAGATCCCTGGAATAACGAAGAATATCAGCCCCAAAAGCATGATCAGAAAAAAACCAATCATCGCGAGAAACGCTTTTATAATGAGTAATGGTGAAGGGAAAAGATCTTGCATGCTGAACTTTCCTTCATCATAAATTCTCAGTGAAAGTCTTGCAATGCCAATTCCTACCCAAGCAAAAAAAAGCAACATAAGAATAACACATAACAAAATCATAATTTTGTGTGATGCAAAGTATGGGAGTACTGTTTCTTGCCATGTTGCTCCGGCCATGGCAGCCATGGGTAGTGAAGCGAATAAAGATTTACATATGACAACGGTGAGGATAATGATTGGAATAAATACTGCAATCCAGACCAGGCTTGCTATCACAAAAGTTCTGATATGTGCTAAGAAGTTTTTGAAGGCAAAAACATACGAATCGTATACGAAAAATTTGTTATTGGTTTTCATGGTTGAACCTTATTGTTTTTTAGGTTGTGATTTCAGTGCTTGTTAACGTTTTGAGCATATTCTGGCTTATCTGAATACCTTCTGAAAGCTCTTTGACAGGAATGAACTCCTGCTCTTCATGTGTGAGTGTGTGAAGCATACGGTTGAGTTTATTGCTAATCTCTAAAATATCATTTTCGGCTCGCTGCTCTTTCAAAACAATTCCAGTATATCCAATTGGTCCGAGCAGTGCCACGGCAGGGCTTGTGTGTTTGTAGGTTCGGTGTAGTTGGAACAAGCGCTGTTTCATACTTTGCAACTCTGCAGCTTTTACGGTCGCCGGTTGAACGAGTGCAATCGTTTGGTCGATCTGTTTTTGCAATGCTTTGATGCGGGCAAGTACGTTTGGGTCTGCCTCATGAATAGAAAATGCTTTTGTTTTTGCATGTTGTTCTCTCGGTTCTTCTTTAAATGCGCTGACAACAGGTGTGTGATTACGTGCTGATGCATGATACGATTTCCATGCAACTCGCACCATAAAAATCAAGACAACAAAAAAGAGGATGTCGCGTTGTTTTGAGCTAATATTCATAACAATTCTTTGACAGGTTATAGGGTCTGAAAATTGCTTTCTTTCCCTATCTTAGAGCGCTTTCTCGTTTGAGTCAATATCAGGGACAAGGAGTTCTTTTGCTCGCCAAGGACGAGGTTTCGTGATAAATTGTTATAAAAATGTGCGCCTGTAGCTCAATTGGATAGAGTAGCGGTCTTCGAAACCGTTGGTTGCAGGTTCGAGTCCTGCCAGGCGCGCCAGTCTTCGCTTACTGTGTCCGCCATAGCTCCAAAAGGAGCGACGGCTGGATCCGGGTCTGCCGACTCGGCAGGCTTCGTCTGGCTGGCGCCCGGGGCCATCCTACGGCCCCCCATATTTGAAACCACTTTTTTAGGAGCAGATGATGCAAATTTTTGTAATAACAGGTCTCGTTTTGGCAGGAGTACTGATTCTCGCAGCACTCTGGGCAATGATTACCTACAATGGATTTATCCGTTTGAAGATGTTGGTTGATGAGGGTTGGAGTGGTATTGATGTACAGCTCAAGCGCCGATACGACTTGATTCCCAATCTCGTTGCCGTGGTCAAGCAATACGCTATTCATGAAAAAGATGTTCTTGAGAATGTAACCAAAATGCGTTCTGTTTCGATGGGTGCTACTACGATTGATGAAAAGGCACAGGCAGAACAGGGGCTTGCTTCAGCATTGAAAACGTTGTTCGCGGTTGCAGAAAATTATCCCAATCTTAAAGCGAATGAAAACTTTTTGAGTCTTCAGCAAGAACTTTCTGCGCTCGAAACAGAGATTCAATTGGCTCGACGTTATTACAATGGTGCTGCTCGAAACTACAACACCGCAATCCTCAGTTTCCCTGCCAATATTGTTGCCGGAATGTTTCGCTTTAGTTCGGTTTCCTATTTTGAGATTGGTTCTGAAGAACGTGAAACACCGAAGGTTCAGTTTTAATTCTTTGTTTTGAGATATCATGTTTAGAATTCTATTCGGTTTCATTCTTCTGTTTTCTCAGGCGTGCTTTGCTGTAGAGCGTATCGCCTCATTTGACAGTGACATAACGATTCACCACGATTCATCGATAACAATCAGAGAGACGCTAGAGGTTGTTGGCGAGGCGCGTACGATACGACATGGCATTGTTCGTGAATTTCCGACGCAGTATAAAGATCGGTGGGGAAATACGTACAACGTTCTTTTTCGGATCAACAAGGTTTTGCTCGACGGACATGAGGTGCCATACCATGTTCAAGACGAATATAATGGGAAGAAGATCTTTATCGGTGAGCGTGAAAAGATTTTAGGTCCTGGAAACTATACGTATGTAATCGAGTATGAAACAAAACGCCAAATTGGGTTCTTTGATTCGTACGATGAACTGTATTGGAATGTGACGGGAACCGGTTGGCGTTTGCCCATTGATCAAGCATCTGCCAACGTGAAATTACCGTCGGGGGTTCCTGTAGAAAGTATTCAAGTTGATGGGTATACAGGCTATCAAGGCCAATCAGGAAAAAAGTATACCGCGCAGATAACCAAAGAGGGTGTTGCGCAATTTCGAACAACGGATCCATTGTTGCAACGACAGGGTTTGACAATTGTGGTGATCTGGCCCAAGGGGTATGTCACTGAGCCGACGTGGGCGCAGCAGTGGAGGTGGTTTTTTGAAGATAACCAACGGATTTTTTTCAGTATTGTTGGTTTGTTTTTCTTACTCCTTTTTTATTGTTTTGCATGGATGCGCTTTCGAAGATCGCAACGGCTTGATACAGTCATTCCACTTTTTTATCCGCCAGAACATATGTCGCCCGGCCATATGCGGTATTTTAATCGGATGGGGTATGACTCAAAAGTACTCGCAGCAGACATTGTCAATATGGCGGTGAATGGGTTTGTCAGAATTCGCTATGATAAAAAATTCTTTTTTGGTGATGCGTACACGTTGGAAAAAAAAGAGAAGCCTCATGGCCAGTTTGAAAAGATTTATTCTGTCATAGACCAGAATCTTTTTGGTTCTTCCCATTCGGTTGCACTGCGTGAGAAAAACAAGACACAGATTAATGGTGCAATCGATGCGATTTCAGATATATATGCAAAAGAAACAGCGGGCGATTTTCAAACGAATATTCAACAGACGTTTTTAGGAGTACTGCTTGCTCTTTCTTTCGGAGCAATCAGTTTGCTTTTCGGTGGTGGTTTTTCGCAGATTGGCATTGGTTTTGTTTTGGTCAGTTTGTGTTATGTGGGAATGATCATACTCTTTGCAGTGCTCTTGCGCGGATATTCTCCAAAAGGGCTTGCAATAAAAAAACAGATTGATGGATTCAAGATGTTTTTAGTTGCAACAGAAGAGGAACGATTAAAAATTATTGGGACACCACCGACCAAAACGCCAGAACTATACGAAACCTATCTGCCCTATGCAATTGCGCTTGGCGTGGAAAAACAGTGGTCCAAGCAGTTTGCCCCTCTCTTTGAAAGAATGACGCAAGAGGGCCACCCATACACGTTTGTGTGGATTGCAGGTGGCAGGTTTGATCATCTTAATATGAATACGTTTGCATCTGGGATGAGTAGTAGTATCAGTAACTCAATTGCGTCATCAGCCTCTATACCGGGTAGTTCGTCTGGTTTTGGGGGCAGAGGATCTTCCGGCGGCGGAGGCGGCGGAGGTGGCGGAGGCGGCTGGTAGCTGCTATACTTTACACATACATTCCGCGCCCGTAGCTCAGTAGGATAGAGCGGCAGATTCCTAATCTGCAGGCCACAGGTTCGAGTCCTGTCGGGCGCACCAGCCTACGCCAAGGCTACGGCTGGCGGGGCCAATTGCTATGGATGGCCAGAAAATAAGTATTGATAGCAAAAGTCGTAGGCTGTCCGCCGTAGTAAGCTAGCTTTAGCTAGACACGAAGGCTGGACTCATGGCAAGTAGGAGAACCATGTTTTGCCTACGCCTATCCGGGCCTTCCCGCCGACGCCAAGGCTATTGCAGGCCCTGTCCTCCGAAGTTTTAACGAAGGAGGATCGGCAGGCTACGCCGGGCTGACGCCAGCTTTTTTAATAGCTCCGCAAGGAGCGAATGGCCTAGCATTTAAGCGATACATTTGCTATATTTAGGGGTGGAGAGGTATAAATTAATCGAAGAATAGGACTTCAAGTTTACGTCACTAACAATTAAAAAAAATTTTGAGATTTATATAATTCCGTTTGCTCTTGTACTCGGCGTAGTATGGGCCATTCTTCAAATGAAGTATGATTGGCCAGTTTCTTTATCGTGATGAAGCCTATTTCAATATAGTAAAAAATTAAAAATATATATGGAGTTTCATGTCAAATTATTCTAAGCCACGAAAAAAGTCGGACAAAGATAGTCGCTATAAAGCGAACGATGGGCGTGGTAGTAAAAAAAGCAGTACACATCCACTTTCAAAGCGACAAGGCTCTTCACCTTCTAGAGGATCCGGTTCTCGTAGGGGAAAGAGAATTGTTTCAAAGTTTGATCCTTCTTTTTTTATGAAAAAAATTGAAGAGCAAACAGCTACACACGCCTATATTCCTAAAAATACTTTTTCAGATTTTCAATTACAAAATCAGTTAAAAACGAATATTGAAAAAAAAGGATATGTCACTCCAACACCAATACAAGATCAAGTAATTTTGTACCTTTTAGAGGGGCGTGACGTTATAGGAACGGCAAACACAGGTACGGGAAAAACAGCTGCTTTTTTGATTCCTCTCATAAATAATGTTTTGATGAAAAAAACTTCTCGTGTATTGATTATTGCGCCAACCAGAGAGTTAGCTGGTCAGATTCAAGATGAATTCAAAAGCTTTACTATTCAAACAGCTCTGACATCAACGCTGTGTATTGGTGGGGCAAATATTAATTTTCAAATAAAAGCGCTGAAAAATAATCCTGCATTTGTTATAGGAACGCCCGGAAGGTTGATTGATTTAGAAAAAAATAAAATCATAAACTTTAGCAACTATACCTCTATCGTTTTGGATGAAGTTGATAGAATGCTTGATATGGGATTTATTAAAGACATTAAATACATAATTAATAAATTGCCGAAAAAGCGCCATTCGTTGTTTTTTTCTGCTACGTTATCTAAAGATTTGCAAAATGTTATGAACAGTTTTTTGCGAAATCCTATTTCAATCAGTGTTAAGACAAGGCAATCAGCTGAAAATGTTAATCAAGAGATTATAAGAGTTGGCGATCAGAATAAAGTAGACCTCCTGCATGATCTATTAATTAAGCCTAAATTTAAAAAAGTTCTTATCTTTTTGCGAACAAAACGTGCGGTCGACAAATTAGCAAAAGAATTGACTGCTCGAGGATTTACCGTTGCATTCATTCACGGTAATAGATCGCAATCGCAAAGAAGTAAAGCACTGCTTCTATTCAAGACTGGTAAGGTTACCATTCTTTTGGCTACCGATGTTGTTGCCAGAGGAATTGATATTGATAATATATCGCATGTAATCAATTTTGATTTGCCGCAAACACATGACGATTACATTCACCGGATTGGCCGAACTGGCCGTGCTGATAAAATTGGTCAGGCAATCACGCTCGTCTAATTTTTACATAAATAATAAGGGTTTATCCGAAAATTCCAGCCATTCTAAAAAAACCTTAGAGAGCAGGTTGCCTGGCCGCCGACCTGTGCGCCGAAGTTTTAACGAAGGTGTAAACTTTAGTGTGGGCCGGGTCCGCCGGGCCTACGCCATCGCCGATGATTTTATCTGTCCAATAGGGCCGCCTATTCATGGATTCGGTGCCTTTGGAGCCCCCTTCTCTACCCTGGATGGGGCAGGTGGCAAATGCTGAAAAACCTGCCATACTAAAGGTATAAGATGGTAAATTTGAATCTATAAACAAGGGCTTATTATGAAGAAGTTTTTATCATTATCGCTTGTTTCAATGATTGCATTGGGTAGCGTGAATGTGCATGCGGCTCCATATGCAGTGCCATCTGAGAAAGTGAACGTTTCGAAACGAGCATATCTTGTGCCGGCTTTAAAAATATGTGCAGGAGGGCTGTCTGTCTTATTGGGTACGGGTGGGTTTTTTTTAGTATTGCCTTATGAGAAAGCAATAGGGAGAGGCCTTCAGGGCTTAAAAGTCCATACTGCAGAACGGGACGATCAGCGTTTACTTAAGAGAGCAATTTCTTCTTTGTCTGCCTCTCGGTGGGAGACTGGAATTGCTTCCTGTTCTTTAATTTTTGAAGGATTGTTATCCATTTTGAGTGGTGTGGGGGATATCAAAAACCTGAAGAAACAGAATGAAAAGATTACAGCGGAAATACCGAAGCCGTGGTCTGCATAAAAAATCAATCATTGTATTATGGAAAGCCCAGAGAGATCTGGGCTTTTTCTTTGGTATATTGTCGTTGTTTAATCTTTGAACTCTGTTATTCTGAAGTTCTTTCAATAAATGATACATTTTATACTCACGTGAGGCCCTCATGAAAAAAGTTTTATTGAGCGTGTCGTTGCTTCTATCCTACTCATTATTGTTTGGTATGGAAGAGGGTGTGGAGAAGGCAGAAGCAGGTGCCCAGGCTGAACTATCAGAAAAGGCATCTTCAGAAGAAGTTGTAATTAAGTCTCACGGTCTCAAGAAAAAGGTTGCACTGTTGGAAGAACAGACTGCTGCAATATGGAGAAATGGTGGTGGTAGTGCTGCAGCTGGAGGCGTTAAAAAGAAGAAGGCTGTACCTTCAGAGCCTTCTGAGCAGGTTTCTTCCGAAGCAGCTGTTGTTAGATTTCCACAAGTTCATTTTTCTCCAGGCCTAAAGGAACTGCTTAAAAAGTTAATTAGTGATGAACAAGCAGCGATGCGGGGAGCATGGTATCGATTTACGCTGTATGATGTTGCAATGGCCATGGTGCAAGCTAAAAAAGAGCGGGGAGTGGCGATTTCTTTGATTATGGATAAGGATCTTGATAAGGAATTTTGTTTGCCATTGCGAGAGATTATTAAGGCTGGTGGGCAAGTACGTAAAATGGTGAGAGCTCGGAATCCTGTAACAAGTGGCAACTTTGAACTAATGCACCATAAATTTTTGCTTTTCGATCAAAACGTAGAGAGGAAAAGACTTGTATGGACAGGGTCATTTAATGCGACAGGTCAATCAAATTTAAAAAATTGTGAAAATGCCGTGATTCTTGATGATGAGAAGAGTATTGCAGCATTTGAGCAAGAGTTTGCTACAGTTCTTGGATTCAGTGATCCTGTGATAGAAGAGGGGTGCGTTTCGGCGAAAGATCGCGCTTCAAAGGCAGACTTAAGGGGCTTGTCAGGCAAAAGTCTTAACGATAAAAGATGGGAAATTAATAAAATTAATTTTGCCCGGCAAATGAACGGTATTCCAGAAAAATAGTTATTGGGTACCCCTCTGCCCTGTCTGATAATTCATTCCAAATCTATGTAAGGTTTCTAATCGCTTAAAAGCAAAGGGGGGGTATTGCGCCCCTTCTTCTTTTTCATCGAACATGCCTAAATGCTGACAAACTGTTGGGGGATTGCATTGTATTTGAGTATGATATCAAAGAGATATCTTTTATTACCGGGGGGAATAATGGTGCAGTTCATCACTCATAATTTGATTTGGACAGAAGGGGCAGTTGTTATACTGCTCGCATTACTCGCTATTTTATTAGGAATTTTGTATTCAAATCTGCTCTTTTGGGCATCAATTTTCTTTTTGTGCTTTAGTTTTTATTTTTTTCGCAATCCAGAACGTGTGTGCCCGTATCCACAGAATGAAACGGGGGATTCGGTGATTGTTGCGCCTGCCGATGGGAAAGTTGTCGGCATTACGAGTGATCCACAAAAAACTGAGGGGTATGCGCAGCGGCTTTCCATCTTTTTATCCCTTTTGGATGCGCATGTAAATTGGGCGCCGGTGAGTGGTATTGTGCAGGAAGTTATTTATAGCCCCGGTTCATTTACTTTGGCGTATCGCCCAAAAAGTTCTGAGCTTAATGAGCGCAATGATATACTTTTCAAACGAAAAAATGGGGATCTGGTTAAGATTCGGCAGATTGCCGGTTCGATTGCACGAAGGATTGTCTGTTGGGTAAAACCGGGTGATGAAACAACGATGTGCACGAAGATTGGTATGATTCGATTTGGATCACGTGTGGATGTTTTTCTGCCAAAGAATGCTACGATTCAACTGAAGGTTGGAGAGCAGGTGTATGGCGGGCAGACGGTTGTTGGTTTTTTTAGGTAGAGTTAGAGCTTACTAGGCCGAATCTGATTCTTCACGCGATTTTGTTTTAATTTTATCAAAAGCCTCACGTATCCACCTTTCAATTATAGGATCATCGCATTTGAGAAGATCCTTTGCCGTCTTCCCTGCATTGTTCCGAATAGTTGGATTTGCGCCATGACCCAAGAGAGACATTGCTGTTTGACTGCCTGCTTGAGCTGTCTGATGAAGTGCTGTATATCCACCACTATCCTGTGCATCGATATCTGCACCATGCTCCAAAAGGAGCATTGCGGTCCCCATGTCGTTGCCTTGTGAAGCCAGATAAAACGGAGTTTTCCCCCATTTATCCTTTGCATCCACCGTAGCACCATGCTCTAATAAAAAAGGTATCATGCTATGAAGGAACCTTTCTCCTCCTCTACAATCCCTGAAATGATTTATAACTAGAACTGCATGATGAAGTGCGGACTGTCCGATATCATCTGATGTATCTACACGAGCACCGTGCTCTACGAGCAATCTTGCGATATCTGGCCTACCTTTTTGCAATGCACAATGAAGCGGTGTTTGTTTGTAACGATTTGGTGCATCTATCCTTGCACCATGCCTCAAGAGATGTTCCGTCATTTGTTTGTCCTCTGTTTCTACAGCACAATGAAGCGGTGTGTCTCCTGTACGATTTGGTGCATCGATGTCTGTGCCCTTGCCTAAGAGAAGGTCTACCATATACGTTCTACCTGCTTGCACTTCCTCATGAAGTGATTTCGGTTTTGGACTTGTAGGCTTCGCTCCGTGCTTCAACAGAAGTTCTGCCGCATCATGATGACCATATTTGAAAGCTTTTTGATATGGGGTTTCTCCTGAATTATCCGTTGCATCAATTTGAGCATTATGTGCTAAGAGAAATTCTATGTCTTGACAGCGCCCGTCTGTCGCCGCTTGATGCAGTAGTGTTGATCCTCTACTATCGGGTGCATCGACATCTGCGCCATTGGCCAATAGAAGTTCTGCTATTGATCTATAGCCCATTTGCATCGCACTATGAAGTGGGGGGCCTCCTGCACTATCTGGTGCGTTAACATCGGCACCATGCTCCAAGAAAAGTTCTGCCATTGGTTTGTTTTCTCTATATATTGCAATATGAAGAGGTGTATCTCCCAAGCGATCCTGTGTATTGACAGTTGCTTGATGGGCTAGAAGAAGTTTTGCCATAGGTATATCTTTTTTTGTTGCTGCCCAATGCAGTGCTGTTAGGTCGTCTTCACCCGTTGCATCTATATCTACGCTACAAGCCAAGAGCGCTTCCACCTGCCGCAGGTCACCCGCGCATATTGCATTAAAAAAATCTTCTGTTGCAGGTGCGGCGGCAGCGGCAGCACTGTGGTCCATTGCATACAAGTTGCTCCCCAAACAACTCACTATCATAATTGCAGCGTAGATATTTTTCATAAAAAGATTCCCCATTTAGTGGTTTACTATTTTGAATGACAAGAACTGGCTAAAATTATACTTAAATGTCCCGTTTTTGTAAAACAATTATGTGGCCCAATGAAGCCTCTTCAGGTTGTAGCAACTAGCTTATTGATAGGCGTCTGAGCATTTGTTTCATTTTTTCTTTTTTCGTAGTACGAGGCAGTTCCGCACTCTCGCTTGGTGGTTCCTCCTCCATGCAGACTACTCTGAGCTGGCTTGCAAGAACGAGCTCTCGGGTTTCTTGAGCTTTGACAATTGAGGGCGATCTTGGAGCTGTGTCAGGACCGATAAGGATCTGCATCATTGGTGCATCTTTGTTTTGGCTGGCATAATACAGTGGTGTGCAATCACTTGCATCTCCAAAATCAGGATTTGCACCAAAGCCAAGAACTATTTCTGCTATCTCCACTCGTCCGGCTTTCGCTATCAGATGTAAGAGGGTACTACCATCGGGAAGCATCGCATTAACATTGGTCGTTTTTGCACATTTTTGCCATCTAGATTGTATTGCTTCCCAATCACCGTGTCGGATTGCGAGCAATAGATTATCATATGGATTTGCACTGATATTGGTACTCAAAAAACTGATAATAGCTATAGCAAAAAGAATTTTTTTCATGATAACTCCTCCGTTTGATTGTTGCGAGTGCATGAGAATTATTGATATGCCTAATGCCTATACTATAACCAGTTTCTCGATGAAAATGGAAGCTTTTTTTCTTCTATTTCTATGCCGATCGTGGCAATCTCAATAACTTAAACTGTTTATATGTACAAAACGGCTTGAGGTTGCTATCAAGACGTTGTAAAGGAGTTTGAGTCCGATATGCTGTTTGCAGTTTCTTGACAGTATCGATTCCTTGAAAGATATCTTTGATGGGCAGTTCATGTATCCTTCCATATCCACTGCCATAAGCATGTGCTTCGATTACTAAACTGTTCGCTATATCTGAGATAATTAACACATGACCTTGTATCCAAATAATGTCTCCCGCTTGTATCGGTTCATCTGTGCCAAGAGGGGACAATTTTTGGGCAATCGTGTACGTATTTTTGAAAAAGTACGGAATGCCCACAATTTGTGCTGCGCGAAGAATAAGATTGGAACAATCAAATCCTGTTTTAGTCGGCAACGTGTTGTCACCAGCGCGGACATAATAGCTTTGCTGTTTGGTTCCAACCGATTTGTGATCTACCTGAAATTTGTTTGATGCATGGCTTGTCGTGAAACTACACCCGCCCCAGACGTATGGGATTGTGCCTTTGCTTGCAGCCCATCGTTTGAGTATGCGGACAAAATCGTTTTGTTTTTCATGATATGGCTTTGAATGAGCTTGATACACAATAGATCGTGGAATGCGTAGTTGATTAATCTGACTGTTGTCTGGATTCAGACAATAAACAACAACGTGAGCTTTTGACGGCTGTTGCGTGGATTGTACAAAGCGTGTGCCTACCGAAAAGGTTATATTTATTTTTTGATCGTAGTACGGCTCAAGCAACGCAACGGTTTGCTGATGCGCCCGAGGCGAGTTGTCGGTATACCTGATTGGGTGCGGTATTTTTTTCGGATCGACCTGTTTTTTTTCGAGCATATCAAAATGGGCAATATTCTTCTTCAGTGTCCAATACTCTCGCTGGGGTATGTTGCTTCCATTTTGAAGGTAAAATGCGTTGGGAATTCGAATGTGCAGCTCATGTGCGGTACTTTCGATGATATCCACCGTTTCATTGAAAAGCAGTTGATGTATCCGAGGGCATGCCGCATAATCAGAACCACGTGCTGCCCACGGGAGGGATCGATAAAGAGCTTCTGGATTGGATGCGTGCATCGGTTGCCCAACGAGATCGGCCACCGGTACAATCACGACTCCCCTTTGAGGATTTTGAGCATCAACGGTGAAGTATGAGATGAGGATTAGTGTGACAAGATATATTTTTTTCATAATTATCTCCCGTTATTCCCCCTTACTATGCCTGATATGATTTCTGTTTGTGAAGATATTGCCTCAAGTTTGCCCTTGTTTCTCTCGAACGATTGCATCTGGCTCGATTCAAATGGTATATTTATTCTGTCGTCGTGTGGTGCATGATGAAATGTGATGAAAAAGACGAGGGGGTAGTAATGAAGATTCGGGTTTACATTCTTAGCTTAGTATTGCTCAGCGGCAGCATGCACGCTCGCTGGGTTTCTCTTTTTCACAAAAAAATTACGCCTCAAGAGCGCATGGTTGCGCAACGAACGAACAGTTATACATTTTCGCAGGAGCAGGTTCCGCTTTTTACACAGCTACTTTTTTCATGGAACGCGCTGCGGCCTTCTCAAGGGCAGTTGGACTTTTTTGTGCAGGCTCGTAATGCATATAATAAACGGTGGGGCAGTTGGCATCGCATGATTGAGTGGGGAAAAGATGTGCAACGTTCCTATGTTACGCCTTCTGACGGGTTTACAAAATATATACATGTGCGGCTGGAAACTGAAAAATCACAATTATCCGATGCGTTTCGTATCAAGGTTGTTGGAAAGGATGGAGCGTCGGTGGTAGCTCTCAAGGCAATTGCAGTGACGAGTGTAAATATGCACCATTTCAAACCAGAAACTGTTGAAAGCCTTGCGTATCTAAAATCTGTCTACATACCCGCAGTCCCAAAATTATCACAGTTTACGTTGGATCATGACCAACAGAACCGTATCTGTGCACCCACGTCGTGCACGATGCTGACGCGTTATTTAACGGGGTGTAACATCGACCCCATCGAGTTTGCAGCTCGTTCGTATGATGCGGGGCTTGATGCGTATGGAAGTTGGCCGTTCAATATGGCGCATGCATTTGAAAAATGTTCCGGAAAATATTGGTTTTTTAATACGAGACTTAACTCATTTATTGATCTTCACCGACAGTTGCTGCGTGGCGTGCCGGTGGTGGTAAGCGTACGGGGCGCATTGCCGGGTGCATCACGTCCATATGCCAACGGACATCTTTTGGTTGTTGTTGGGTGGGATAATCTGGCCAAGCGAGTGATCTGCCATGACCCGGCCATGGAATCAGATCGTGCAACGGAGCGCCGGTATCGGTTAATAGATTTTATGAAAGCGTGGGAACAGTCGAGACGGCTTGTGTATTGGGCATCTCGTGTAACATAATTGAGATCTTTTTATAACAGCTATTTTTTAAGGGGGGCTGCTTATGAAGTTACGTAAAATAGGGATACTTTTGTTGTTGTATAGTTCGTCACTATTTTGTGTGCCGAGAAATCGAGCGACGAAATTGTTGCATCACAAGGTTCAGAAAGCGGACTCATCGCTTGAGATGGGAAGCGTTGTGCTGTATCTCGATCAAAAGCCAAATATTACCGGATCAAAAAAGGCGGACGGTGATAAGATGCAAATGACGTACCTTTTACATGATGTTGGGATGCAACCAGAGCTGCAAAATACAGCGGATCGGATCAATCAAGACAATGGATTGCCATATACTGTTTCGATTCAAAAGGTGCAAAAACCAAAAGATGGTTTGCAACTGACCTTTACCTACAATCCGCGTGAGGTTGGGCTTTCATATGAACTGTTTGATACCATTACGCTCAAAAAGGGAGTGGTGTTTCGCATATTTAATAAAAAGGTGCTTTCAAAAATCCAAGCATCTGCAAAACCAATCATACAAGTTGCCGCAAATATACCGATGGTCGTGATCGATTGTGGTCACGGCGGCATCGATAACGGAGCGGTCGGTTGCTGCGGCATTAAGGAAAAAGAGGTGAATTTGCAGGTTGGGATGCAGGTTGCACAGTTGTTGAAGGATCAAAAGATTGATGTCCTCTTGGTTCGCAATGCTGATCAAACCCACTTGCTTGATGAACGGACCACGTTTGCCAACAAGCACGATGCAAATCTGTTTGTGTCTATTCATGCAAACGCCGCTCCCAATGCATCGCTATCGGGAATAGAAACCTATTGTCTTGGTCAATCACTTTTTTCGCGCGGTGATACCACGCTTGCGAAGCCAGAATATGCAGCAGTTGCAAAAAGGATGCATGAAAAATATGCAAAAAGTCGCGCGCTTGCACAAATAATTCATCAATCACTACTCGGTGCAGTGCAATCTGATTACAACGTGAACGATCGTCATATCAAACAATCTGTGGCGCAAGTGTTGCTCGGTACGACGATGCCATCAGTGTTAATTGAACTTGGTTTTCTGACGCATCAAAACGAATCTGCGTTACTGACGCAAAAGCAGTATCAATCTCGTCTTGCACGCGGCATAGCAGGCGGCATTCTTTCCTATCTTGGCCGCATATAAAAACGTTTTTCCTGTCTCGTTTGTAATCTTTTACATCCGCATTTTGTATCTTTCGTTTCACACTGAATCTTTATAGCACAAATTATCGAAAAACCCTTTGTTTTACTTGCTTTTTTAAAAAACATTCCCATAATCAAAAAGACAGACATATTAAAAACACAATTCTTTTAGGGGTTTGCCATGTCAGGTAATCATTTGGCGTGGGGGTTATACAAGTCCGTTTTTTCAATTTTATTATTGGCTTCGTCGATATCTTTGTTTTGCATGGAGGTGGGGGCAGCAGCGTCTTTGCATGAAGATCTCTTTGAGGGTTATGAACCAAGAGTGCTTGAAAAGATTTTTCAACGAGCCCCAAGGGCGGTGCATAGACTTACGAAGTTGCTTGCAAGTGAGGAGTACGTTCGGGGGGAAAGGATTCGCGCAAGACTTTTCACGGGTAAGCCGGGAAGTGAGAAAACAACTACCGCTATATCGATTGCACACCAACTACAAGATAAGTGGTTGTTTAAACAAATCAAATGTTCCAAGTTTATAAAAAGGGGACGAGGTAGCTCTGCTGAGGCGTTAAGGAAAAAAATAGGCCTATTTACCAGTCCACTATTCGCTAACGTCGCTAACGGCAAAATGGGATCGCTTATTCTTCTTGATGAGATTGATACTCTTACGTGGCACGCAGGTGATTCAAATTATGATACAGCAGAGGCGACAAAAGTTCTCGGAGCACTCTTTAGTGGCGAGAATTTGCATTCGATGGCATTTTTTATTCTTACATCGAACAATCCTCAAACAATTAGCGAAGATCTTAAGAGCCGTTTGATAGGCAGAACGATAGAGTTTGAAGGTATCCGCGGTGCTGAAGATGCGAGATCTGCTGTTTTGGAGCACATGGCGCGGCGCGGAATGAGTAAACTCCACCATCGTTGTGACTCGAAGTTTTTGGCGGAACAGTATCAGAGTGAAGGATTAAAAGATTGGTCAGGGAGAGATTTTGAAACACTTGCAGAGATTATATTTGAAATGAGTCTTGCAAATGATAGTGCGGGAGAGTTTGAGGTAACGCAAGATCATATTAAGGGGGCAATTAAGGAGATCAAGCGTTCCAAAGAGACCTTAGCTGAAGGGAAAGCGGAAAAAACGAGTGCGCAAGAAAGTCGGGAACAACATGACACAGCAATGAAATTGCAAAAGGAACAACACGAAGAAGCAATGAGGCAGCAAAGTAGGCAACACCAACAAAGTTTTTGGTCATCTCTAGGATCAATGGCTTTGACAGCAGTGGGCACAGTAGTGGTGGTTGTAGGTTTCATTGTTCAGATGGGCGAGTCGTCAGAGGAGCGTGAGGCGCGTTTGCGTCGAGAAGAGGGCTACAGGGATAGACGAAGAAGCCATCGGGCCTTCAATGCTAATATTGTTTCGGTTCATTACTCAAAAATATAGTATTATGAAGAAACAATATCTAATATTGGCGTTCTTAGTGACTACTTTGACGATCCTTGCACCCCCAAAAAGCAAATTTGTATGCATGCAGAGCTCTAAGCTACGGCCTACCATAGCTCCAAAAACACCAACTCTCTTTCCTGCGCTTGCAGCGGTTTTGGATAGTGTAAACATTGAGATTGGTACTATGCCAGACCTACCGGTATACCGAGAGCAACCGAGTTTATTCGCCCAGGATTTTCAACAAATCAAGGAGTATATTAATAAAAGACTCGCGAAGCGGGCAAACGATATTGTTCATTTGCTAGGCACGATGAAAACAAGCATTGCTAACCTTGGATTATACAGAAGCCAGCTTGAACGAAAGGTTGCACAAGAAGGCAAATATATGAACAAGATTGATAAGCTTATTATTCAGGGAGAGCTTGACCTTATCAGATCTTATCTTGCTTTGGATGGAATGAATGATGTAAGTGTCATTCAAAAAGCAGAAACTATTAACCAGGCTCTTTGGGCATATAGTCAAGTGAAAGATTTGCCTAAACTTAGCCCTGTTGTTCTTCAAGCAGCAAAAATTTCTCTTGAGTCGTATCCCGGTTATGCGCAGTACATGCGGGATCAAGCATTGGCACAACAACAAGAATTTCGAGCTCCTACGATAGAAAGTGTATCGCGTGATCACGAGCAACCAATCATACATCATGATTTGCCTGCTGCTACTCCAAGCATCAGCGAAACTACCGATTTGACGACACAGGCTCCCTGGCTAGAAATGCATGAAACAAGCTCTCCAATCCGTACCCGATTTTTCGAGATTTATGACGAAGTAAAGAACAACTGTTCGCTTGGACCAAATGTGGAGCAAGATGTTTTATCCGCTGTGTATAAACAAATGTGCCAAGAAGGTTATTTCACTGAGACGACCCCTGGTATCTCTCCCGAAGAAGTATCGTACTTTGTCGAACGATATATCTATCACCTAAAACCAACGAATCCTTTAACACATCCGAAAGAATTTTTAACAAACACGGCAAAATATGCAACCTGGTGGGCAATAAATCTTGTTGCAACAGAAGGTGCTGGCGCGGTGATCAAAGTGATATCTGCAGCTTCCCATTTGCAAGAACTTGGGAATGTGGACTTTTCTAAAATGACAAGAAATGAGAGAATAGACTTTATTGCGCAGCAGGCAGCTGAAATTACATGGGCAGTCGTGACGGACAAGGCCTGCAATAAGGTGATGCCTGGGGCAAAACCGTTTGTCAGGGCACAAACCACCTCCCCGTCAGAGGCTGTTGTACAAGGTGCTGCACAATTCGCCGAGGCAGAAAGTGTCGTTGCTGTAACGCCAGAAGGTGTTCCAGTGGAAGTGGCACCTGAAATAGTTCCGGATACTTCGGTATTGAAAAAAGCTGCAGATAAAGTGGATGGGGCAGCCAAATGTTCCACCACTCAGGCGACTGAAGCTACCGAGAAGATTGAATGGATCCGATATAGATCCAAACATAAGCCCCCTCAGAATATATCTTGGAAAAAAATAGTTGAGTCAACTAAAAGTTGTCCGGCAAAGTATAAGCCCGAAATAAATATTGAAGCTATCGAATTGCAAGCATGGAAAAGTGGGAGATCTACTACGAATGGCAAAAGTTGGAAAGTTTTTGAGTGCAAGGATATTATTGGTGCTAAAGATGGGATAGAGACTAGATTCGTGGTGGTAAAAAATAGTGGAAACACAATCCATGGGCATCCTATTTTGGTGAGTGAATATCGAAAGTACATAAAATGAAAACTGGTAAAGATTTTGTTCAAGGTTTAAACATCGGATGCGGGAAGATTTTGTACTGCGATTTTGATATCAAAGCTGAAATCCCTCTAGAAGAGCAAATATTTTCTTTGCAAGAGGATATGATACAAATAGCGTTTGGAGATAGGTTTACATTAGATGTTGGTTGGTATCCTGAAATGAATCCGGAGGGGCAATTTTCTGTTGTTGCTATCATAGATGAAGATTGGGAGAATCTGCTATCAAAGATTAATTGCCGTACTCTTGCTGAATTGAAAAGAGCAATTGAAAAAACAGTAAAGTTAATTGATAAAGCAAGAAAAATTAAAGATCTGCCATATAGGGATGTAGAATATGAGGATTGGGATTAGGTTATTTGACAACGGAATGGATTGTATTAAGTGCAATATGAGCAGGGTTTTGCCATGAAATTAACAAAATTATTTACGGTATCTCTGGGTGTTGCCTCAGCTTGTGTATCTACAGTTCATGCAATGTCAATGTCGATGGCACCGATGTCGATGAAACCAAAAGAGCCGCTATGTACTATGGCAGAAAGAAAAAGAAAAGGTGGACGAAAAGAGCGGATGGCGCTGAGGGAGCGTGAGAATAATTTTATAAATACTTTGTTAACGTCGCACGCAGATTTAAATAATGATACTGTTCATGGCAGACCACTTGAGATGGTCCATCGGCTGAAAACTTTTGAATTTTTATTGCAACATGGAGCTGATCCGAAACTTTGCCGACAGTCTCCTTTGGTGCGGCCACTTTTATATTATACTCATCGAATAGGTAAAAATTCTCTGAAAGAACAAAAGAGACGAGCAATGAAAATTTTCCGGTGTTTCCATCTTTTGCTGCGGGCTGGGACAAATGCCAACCAAGAAAATCTTCGGATATTGCCTTTACAAAGAGTTGTTGTTCTGGATAACGATTTTGATTTGCCTCAACAAATATCATCTGCTTTATTAAGGCTCTTAATTTGGTATGGTGCAAATCCTAGAATAGTAGAACCTAGATCAGGGTTTTCTACTTATAGTTGTGCCAGGTATTTTCCATCATATAATTATTTCAAGCAAGAACGGCAAAAATATGAGGCTGTCTGTCAACTTCTAAAGGGTTACAAAGACAAAGATTGGCCTTTGAATTTATTACCTCCGGAAATTCTGAATGAAATAATACGATACGTGAAACTTGGTTCATTTGTTCCACCTCCCGAGCGAAGTATTGAGTCCACTGCAAGCGTGTTTGCAGATGTGTCGCCGGCAATCGAGCCGGCCCCTTTAGATACTAGCACTGCAGAATCAGAAAAAGCGTTGACGACACGATCAACAAATTCGATTTTTCGGCGTATGCCTATTCCAATAATTATTGCTGGTGTTGCGATTAGTAGCTTTGCTTATTGGCTATCTACTAAGTTGAAAACGCGCAATACAAGAATACACAAATCTGCAATGCTCCACTAATCTTTGCCTTCATACTGCTGCAGGAACTCCTCGATATCGATATCATCTGGTGGGCGGTAAAAGTTTTTGCACCGTGTGCATTTGAGGTAATATTTTTTTTCACCTATTGGCACGACTGCTATGAAAAAGAGAGTAAACCAACTGCGTATCGAGTATATTTTTAAATCTTTTGCTTTACAGATAATACATTCGGAGCGATATGGGGCCTCCTTGGCCTTTTTTTTACAGGTTCCAAAAATCAATATGGGGGAGGTTTGGTGGCTATTTAGGAGAGCAAATGATACGAGGATTGCCAAGAGTGCTTTTTTCATAGTTTCCTTCTGTTTGCAACAGCAAAATTTAGTTTAGTATACCTCAGATTGCTTTATGACGAAAGGGCATAGTGGCTGCCTTTTGCGATACAATACACTATCTTCTATGCGCATCATAATTTGCAAGATTCTTGGTGGAAAAAGCAAACATTTCATAATACACTGTAGTCTCATTCTGATCCTATTGTGATACCGAACTATAATGACTGTATGAAAATGGCGTAGTCATGATTGATGTATGGAAAGAGTTTCTCGATATTGTTCGCGAGGAGGTGGGGAGCCGAATCGTAGAAACATGGTTTAAAGCTATCGTGTTTGATCGATGGGATTCCATGCAACGGGTGGTACACCTGATTGCGCCCAACTCATTTGTATATAATTGGGTTCAAAAACATTATATCAGTATGATGCAACTGCATCTTGGTCGGCTCTTGCATGTTGAAACGCCACGCATTGAACTGGTTATTCAGGGCGCAGAAAAAAGCGTAAGAGGTGCGGTTAAGGAAATTCCAGCTCAGGTGATTCCTGCATCGATCTTACCAGTTGGTAAAGGGTTGGTGCGAACAGATCGAAAAAAATTAGGCTCGCTCAATCAAAACTATCTTTTTGATACGTTTATTGTTGGGCCAAGTAATTCGCTGGCATATGCAGCAGCGCGTGCAGTGACTGAACAACCGGGCTTGAGATATAATCCGCTTTTTATTTATGGCAAATCTGGACTTGGAAAAACCCATTTGATGTATGCCATTGGTAATGAGATCAAAACTCGATATAAGGGCGCGTCGGTTCTCTATCAAACAGCAGATAGATTTGTGACCGAATTTATTAATGCGATTCGTTTTAACAAGGTTCATACATTTCAAGAACGGTATCACACGGTTGATGTGCTCCTCATTGATGATATGCAGTTCATTTCAAATAAGGAGCATACACAAGAGGCATTTTTCCATATTTTTAATGCGTTGTATGAATCGCGCAAGCAAATTATATTCTCGAGTGATGCATTTCCGCATGATATTAAAGGCATTGCAGAGCGGTTGCGTTCTCGTTTAACGTCTGGACTTGTGACCGATATTCGAGAGCCAAGCCTTGAAACGAAGATTGCAATTTTGAAAAAGAAATCATCGATGAATGAAGAACAAATATCAGATGAGGTGGCACATTTCATTGCCTCGCAGGATTTTTGTAACATTCGGGAGCTGGAAGGTGCGTTGATCAGGGTTACTGCATTTGCAGCACTTACAAAACAACTTGTTACAATGGAGCTTGCACAAAAGGTTCTGCTTCGGGTGTATCAGTATTCCGAATCCAATGTGGTGAGCTTTAAAAAAATAATTAAATGTGTGGAAAAGTATTCTTCATATACGTTGCAGGATTTATGCTCAAAGAATCGGAATAAAGAACTTTCTGAAGCGCGTCATATGGCGATGTTTTTGATGAAGAAGCTGACCGGTAAGTCTTTGCGCGATATTGGATATTTTTTGGGTGGGCGAGATCACTCTACGGTGATGCACGGGTTGCAAAAAATTGAAGAACACATAAAAAAAGATGCAACGTTGAAGGCGAGAGTCAAGCACCTTGAAAAGGAAGTTGCGGGGCGGTAGGGATTGTCGAGTCAGGAAATAAAATACCGTTACTTTTGTATATCACTCTCTTTGTTAGTGATGCCATGTCCACCTCTCCGTTCGTCCTGAGCTTGTCGAAGGATCACAAATCATTTGAGATGCGATGAGCTATTAAGAGAAAAAGTGCTGGGAATCACAGTCACCGTTTCTGTTTCTTAAAATGGTTATTTCAATTCTTAGTCGCCGGATCCTTCGACAAGCTCAGGACGAACGGAGTGAGAAACTGAGCGCAGCGTTTACTCCTGAGTTTTATCGAAGGGTCAGGACGAACGGTTGGGGAAATTCATATTACCATTCATCAAGATTGGAAGCTTACGAGGCTTGATCTGGACGAAATTATATAGTTGGAGCTAGCTCTTATATTATTGGAATGTCCAGGGAGACACTACTGGGACTATTCTGAAGTGCGACCAGGTCCTTTTTTGTCAGGAAAAACATGCGATTGATGAAATTTTGAGCGAGGTATGTATACCATCCTTTGTGGCTTTTAAATCGTATGACCGTTTGTATGCCGGACATGGTTGGAAAATGTTCTGTATCTATAATGGCAATTTTAAACTGCTTTGTTTTTGGGTCTACGATAAATTCATAATTTTTTGGGTGCGGATCAATATAGATATGCATGTCATTACAAAGATCGATGATCATTTTTCGTTTCTTTTTTTTCGATAGCGTGACCGCTTCCTGTTTGAGGTTGATTTCGTCCTCAATGACCGCATATACACTCGGTATCTGTGTGCTTATTTCGTCATATCCGCCAATATTTTTACCAACAATATGCAGATCGTGTTGGTCTTGAGGAATCCAAAACCATTTTCGGGGCATTTCAATATGATTTTTCCATCGAGGAAAGAGATCGACCGTTTGTTGAATAAGGTTTCTGTTTGGTATTCGGGTCAAACCGGTCAGATGTCGATTGGCACCTCCTCCCATATAAAAGAAAAAGGTTGGCTCGATGCCGGTTGATCTGAAATCAAAGAAGCTGTTGGGGTTTTCCATGAAAAGTTTTACGAAAAATGGGTATTGCTTGCATTTCAAGATAATCAAGCCGTGTAAGCTCTTATAGTTAAAATTCTTGTCTCGTATCACAATGCAGTCTTGTGTGGCCTTTGCTCGTTTAATTCGTTTTTTCTTCCTAACTACTTCCGCAACAACTCGTTCTACAATAGCACCAAGCTCTGTGCCCGTTATAGATTGTGATTGATCATTGCGATAGTGGATCGGTCCGAGCGGGATGAGGTATTCTTGTAAATCACGTGAGTGAAAAGAAAAAATCGGATGTATACGAAGGCGATGGCTGTGCATGGTGTAGGGATCATATCCCTCAAGACTAACGGTTACCTGTGCAGTGCGTGGATCTGGTACGCGAAATGGATGCCGTGCTTGCAGATTCAGATGAGCCATACCATAGATGAGGAATAGAAGGGCGTATGTTGTATATGATCGCAAACTTCTTCTCCAGAAAATCTTGTATTTACAAACTTTTGCATTACGCAAAAGCATAGCGGGCTCACTCGTTATGTCAATCGGCTTGCTTTTGTGTGTGTTGCTCAAATACATGGATCAATATGGACTTTATCTGCAATTTATATACTACTTGTATTGACTCACAAGGGCAATTGCTTTTCTCGAATAAGCTTTGGTAGCATGAGCAATGAGTAGAGTAGTAAATGGTAGGAACATCTTACTAAAAAGAGAGGTTGATATGGAGCCGCTAGAGTTAAATCAAAAAAAACAAAAGATCACGCATTGTTTGAGTTGCTTACCTAGAAAAATTTTGAAGTTGCATGGACGAGCAAACATCGTTGAGTTTATTATGCATGAACTGGGCCGAAAAGATTGTTTTGATTTTGAAAGGGTGGCTTACATCATTGATAATCCAGACTTTAATTGTTTGAAGGGGGTTGCGGGACTGTGCAGCTCCGAAATCTTTCAGGCGAAAAACGATATCTGGATAGAACAAGATGAATTTACCTTGCATATGAAAGAAGCTCCCTACAACAAAAAAGTTCGTTGCTTTGAAAAAGAGAGCTGTATTCGTCTGGGTGAGACAGATGAGCAAATTGTCAAAAAGTTTGCGTCTGATTTGGATTTTGAACACCCCTCATTTTATTCCTGGCCGATGAAACATGATAATCATGGCATTTTGTTATACGAATGCGCGGAAGGCGATCATTGTGATTGCGAGTATTTGCTCGAAGGGCTTTCACTTTTTGGTTTTTGCCCTATTTATTAATCAACAAATGGAGCGAGGCCGGGCAGTGGCTTGCCACTCAAGTAGGTAAGTGCAGCCCCTCCACCTGTCAGACAATGTGTAATGCCGGTTATGCCAAAATAATCAACGATAGAAACCGAGTCGCCTCCTGCGACAATCGTTGTGCCCTCAGACTGTGCCATTGCGGTAAAAATATCGCGCGCACCCTGCAACGTTTCTGGCCTATCGATCATTCCTGGCGATCCATTAAAAAATACCATTTTTGAATCTGCAATCACCGACGCAAACTGTTGAGCTGTTTGAGGCCCGATTGATATGCCAACGGCATCGGGAGGAAACTGTTCTGCGGAGGTGAATGATAATGGGCCAGAAAGTTCTCCATTGGCAATTTGATAGTCGATGGGAAAATGTATGTTCGTATTTTCTTGCGGTGCTTTTTGCAAAATAGTTCGTGCTTTATCAATGACGTTTGTATCGATGAGCGATTTACCGACTGGTTTGCCAAGCGCATGTGAAAATGTAAATACAATTGCTGGGCACAAAAGAATGTTGTCTGTGATTGGCAACAAGTTTTGTATGAGTGGCAACTTATCGGCAATCTTTGCTCCTCCAAGTATCAAACTAAAAGGGTGTTGCGGATTGTGAAGGAGGTCATTAAGAATCCTGAGTTCTTTTTCTACCAAAAAACCAAATGTTCGTTTTTGTGGCTCGAACTGTTCGGGTAGGATGGTGATCGATGTGTCATTGCGATGGAGCGTTGCAAATGCGTCATCAACATACCAATCGGCAAGGCGAGCAAGTTGGGTGGCGAATGCGTTGCTCTGGTCTTTTTCACCAGGAAAAAATCGAAGGTTTTCGAGCAATATGATATGGCCTGGTGCCAGCGATGTGCTTTGTGTATAGGCATCATCTAAATCAGCGCACCATCTAATTGTATATCCGTTTTTTTCAAACCAAGGAAGAAGGTGCTGTGTTGAAAGTTGAGACTCTTTGTTTGTAGGTCTGCCAATATGTGTGGCGAGGATAACGCGTGCATTGTGGGCTATCAAATAATCGAGTGTTGGCCTGATTGCTTGCAATCTTCTTTCACTCATAATCTGGCCGTTCACTAGTGGTACATTAAGATCTGCACGAAGAAATATGCGTTGATTTTCACAATCCCATGAGGGGAGGGCGGAGGTAAGCTTCATTTTTTTATCCTTCAAATCGTAAGACCTGCGCTATAGTAATCGATTTTGCTCGTTGTGCAGAAAACCAAGTTGCAAACATTGTGATTGCCATAACGATGACGAATACGGTTATCATAATGGTCCATTCCATTTGTGCTGGTAAATGGGAAACATAATATACGTGAGGTAACTGTATAAAGGGATATCGTTCCAAGAGTATGCTCACAATCCATGCGCCTGCGATTCCAAAGATTGAAGCGGTACAAGAAATCATGAGGCCAATTGTCATAAAAATAGCAATAATCGTTGATGGCGTAACACCCATGGCTTGCAAAATGGCAATGTCGGCACGCTTTTGTGTAATGAGCATGGAGATGAGTGCAACAATGTTCATGCCCGCAACGAGCGTAATCAGAAGTAATATAAAAAACATGGTGTATTTTTCTAACGATAATGCCGAAACGAGTTCCGGATACAGTTCTTGCCAGGAATATGTTTCAAGCACAAGCCGTCGACGCAATGCTGCTATGGTGTTTGGTACATCGGTATTTGGATGAAATGAAAGTCCGATTTGTGTAGTCCCTTGCTCGGGAAAGAGTGTAGTAAAAAATTCTGGTGAGCACACAATTAAGCCACTATCAAACTCATCAATGCCCGTATTGAATATCCCGCCCACTGTTGCCGTTTCTCTATGCACAGCCAGTTTGTTTTTTGTGCCGGTGAGTTGTTCAAGGTATAGAACTGGTATTGAGTCGTTGACTGAAACATCGAGCCTGCGTGCTAACTCTTTACCGATCACAATGCGGTCACCCTGTATTGCACGTGCAATTGATTGATCATGCAGCATCTTGGTATCGATTGCACTTACTTGTGCCTCAAGCGTTGGATCAACTCCTTTCAACATGGCGACCATCGGAGATTGATCCTCATCGTCATCATCCGTTTGCAAAATAACGTGTCCAACCGATTGCGGACTCATGGTAGCAATTTCCGGAAACTCTTTTTTGATAACATCGTGTATTGCATTTATATTCAGTGGTGCGCCTGAAGAATAGATCGATGCTTGTGGATGAATATTTTGCATCTTTTTATGGATTGTTTGTTCAAAGCCATTCATGATGGCGGTAATCAATGCGAGTGAGAATGTTCCAATAAATATGCTTATAAATGTTATAACCGCCATAGTGGATAACGATCTTTCATACCGGCCTTTAAACAAATAACGAGAAGCGATAAAGAAGCTTATTGATTTCACGTTGTCCTCAGAATGATTCTTGTAATGTACGTAGCTTTTTTCTAGGATACTACTATTGATTATTAATTGTACAAAACGAGGTATTTTATGAAAAGAATGATAGCGGTTTATAGCGTTAGCATTGTGCTTATCTTTGCGCTATCTGGGTGTGGCCGTCTGATTGACTGGGGGAAAGAGAATTTTTATCAAGGCGAACAACTCGATAACTATAGCTGCGATGTAAAGCCATATATTCGCTCCGTTACCATCTATGATCAATTTACAACTCGTGCGACGTTTGATGCGCTCTGGTTATCTGATGAGGTGCGTCAAGCGTATGTTCAATTGCATGTTCTTCGCCAAGGAAAAGATGAAGATCGGGCAAATGCGATTTTACGGCGCCAACTTGAGGAAAATAACCATTACATTTCTTTTTATGTGTTTAGTCTTCATGAAGTAAAGCTTGGAGATGCTGAATCGCAATGGTCATTGTTTTTGAAAGTAAACGATGAGTATTACCAGCCAATCGAGATTAAAGAAATTGAGTTGCCTTATGAGTATCAGATTTTCTTTGGCAAAGAGTGGAATCGCTTCAAGGTGCCATACTTAGTGCGGTTCAACGCGAATGACTCTGATGATATGCCTCTTATCTCACATGATACGCAAAATATTGCGTTGTACTTCCGTTCGGCAAACAAAGAGAATGCATTTGTGTGGAAGATATACTCTTCAGAGCCAGAATTAGAAATTAAGACGTGCAAAGTTGATAAGAAAAAGAAACGCAAGCAAGCACCAAAGACACCTCCAACGCCAAGAAAGAAACGACGAGGTAAAAAATCATGAAGATTGCCATCGGTGCAGATCATCATGGCTTCGCGGGGAAAGAGTTCATAAAAGAAAATCTGTCCATCAAAGATATTGAGTGGCTCGATGTTGGCACGTTTGATGAGGAGCGCACCGATTACCCCATCTTTGCTCAGAAAGTGTGTAAGACGATGCAAGAAGGGCAGGCCGATAGAGGGATTCTTTTGTGCGCAACCGGCATTGGTATGTCTATTGCCGCAAATCGCTTTAAGAAAATTTACGCTGGCCTTGCATGGAATGAGGAAATTGCTCGTTTGTCTCGCGAAGATGATAATGCGAATGTGCTTGTTCTTCCCTCTGATTATGTTTCAAATGAATTGATGGTGGCAATGGTGCACGCATGGCTTGCTGCCTCATTTAATGAGGGTAGATACGAACAGCGCATTGCAATGATTGATCAACTGAGTAAATAAAGAAACTCCCCGACTTTACATCGGGGAGTTATTCTCTTGTTTTTTTTATTACGTCGCTGGCTGAGCAACTGCCGCAGGTTGTACAACCGCTTTCACTTGCTCATGATCCAATGTTTGATGTGTAGTCAGAGCGTGTGCAAGCTTTTCGAGTGCATCACTATTTTGTGTTAACAGCTCTCGTGTCTCTTTCTTACATTGCTCAAGGAGTGCCAACGCCTCATCATGTTTTTGATTTTGTATGTGTCTTGGCATTGTCTTAATATCATAACCTTCAAATGCAATTGATTGTGCAAGAGAGAGAGCACTGTTCTTATCAACTTCTGCATGACAACTGTAGCCACAAGATCCGAGCAACAGTTCCTCGGCAACGAAACCAGCAAGATACATCTTACACAGTTTGAGTTTTGCAGCTCGAGAGCTCATGCTAATCGAGTCTTGTGCATGGCAGGTAAATATTTTACCGTACTCAAATCGTTGCTGTTCCTTATTTTTGTCATTAGACCACAGGTGCGTTCCCATCATCTCTTCTTTGAGCTCAGTCATAACCTGTTTGACCGTGACTTTTGCCAATCGAATACTGTTATCGAGCATCGTGATGACAAGCGCTTGTCCTGCAAAGTGAGCTGCAAGAATGTTGAGCTCTTCTTCAGGAATCTGTTTTGTGTAGTTTGGAATAATGTGATAAATATCCTCATCTAATGTTTCATCAAGAATTGCTTGAGTCAGAACCTCACCGCGCAAACGTGCTTTGATGATAGCGTTTCTGATAAGCATATTGAGCGCTTCATACGATTTATTCTCGGTGTATTGCGCCATCTTGGTGACATTAATTGCATCGCTTGAAAGTGAAAGTTCTTCTAATCGCTCTCTGATAAATCCAAGACGGTCTTGATAGTTTGGATATTCAAAACGAAGTTCCTTACCAAAACGGCCTGGTTGGCGCAATGCAATATCAAGCGTTTCGGGTCGATTGGTTGCTGCAATAACGATGACCTGTTTTTTTGAGTCTTTACTATTTACTGCATCACCCATTGCCGTGAGAAACTCACTCAACGTGTTATTTTGGCCGGTACGCTGGAGATCAAGAAGGTCGATTTCATCAATAAATGCAATACATGGTGCGTATTGTTGTAATTCCTGTTTAATATACTCCATCCCTCGTACCTGGATTAGACGCGCAGGGAGATTAATCAATTTATATTTGCCTGATTGGCCAGTGCGATCAAGCATTTCATTGATTTCTCCAAAGAGCGCATTCACGCAGAATGTTTTACCTGTCCGTGTATCACCAATACACAAGATACCCTTTGGTGGTGTTAAACCAAGACGGTCAAACGTTTCAGGATCTTCAAGATAATCAACTAACAGTTGGAAGTATCGTTTAATCTCTGATTGTCCAAAGATATCTTTGAATCGAACCGTTTCGACCACTTCAGCTGCACGTTCCGCTTCCTTCATGTAGACACCGCCCTTGAGTTTGTTTTTTAGGATGTCTAACTGTTTCTTAATTTTTGGATAGAAATTGTGAAATTCAGCTGCGAGTCCAGCAACTGTTAATCCAAAAACAGTTTGAGTTGTTTTCGAGTAATTTTGAAGCCATCTCCAAACAAGACGATCGAAGCTTCCTAAATAGCCATATTCTATTTGAGGTAAAGGCACTCCTGCTCTAGGAATTCCTCTTCTTGCCATGGCTCTTCCCATCCATCCTGTTCCTCTTCTCGATGTATTTCCTGTTCCTCTATTTAACTCAGCTGTCTCTTCTTCTCTCGCATATGGTGGGCCGTACACTGTATCAAACCATGATTTTTCACCTTCTTGAGCAGAACTAAATGTATCGCATACACGCTTCATACTTTGATAATGCAGTTGCCACCACACAAGAGATGCAAGCACGACAGTTCCTCCTGCAATCGCCGTTCTTCGTGGAATAGAATACCGCTGACAGGGTGTGACTACCCACTCATCAACAGTCCGTGATATATGGTTATACCAACGAAGCCCTTGAGCTTTTTTTACCAGTTCATCTAATTTCTTCGAGTTGCTTTGTAGGCGTATAGCGATTTGTTCTGGTTTCAGTGTCCCTTTTGTGGGCATCATCTTTTCAAGAAGTGATGTGGTATCACACGAATCGATGGCTCTAAAGTTGGTTCGTACCAGCTCATTAATATGATCAATAATAATATTGTTGATCTGTAAAAGCGAATATGCAGTGGCCATATCTACTTCTACAAATTTTTGTGCTTGAAGTTTTTCAAGGATTACGTGATCAAGCTCTTTAAAATGCGCAACGATCTTATCCTGCAGCTCTTTTGATAATTTACTGTTTTTCTTGATGATAGAAGATATCGAAGTCAGACAGACCCGTATCTTTTTCAGTTGTTTTTGCCCTTCATCGACCAGTTTGTCCTCGAGCGTTATGGCATGAGATTCTGCCGGCGCAGTTTCGGCTTGGGCAACAAGTGGCCCGTACGCTGAAAGAGTTCCAAGCGCGAGTAACAGGAAAAGTGGTTTTCTATTAAGAAACATAGTGCCTCCCATTTTTGATAAATCCATTTTTATGTAACACTAAGCATATAGATAAATTTACTATTTGTCGACAGGGTATAGGCCAATTTATAGCTATTTAAAAGGATTATTGTGGATTTAAGACCAGTAAGATTGATGAGTTATATGCTGATATTGACCGCTCTGAGCGGCTGCTTTGGCGCTCGATCTTCCGATCTGAACGGACAAATGGATATGCGCCACCTCGAGAAAATAAGCAATATTATGCCGGTTGCAGTAGTAGGATCTGGTCCTGCAGGGCTTATGGCGGCCATTTATACGGCTCGAGGGGGTAAAGATACCTTTGTAATTGAGGGAAATAAGCCAGGGGGGCTTCTAATGGACACAACAGAGGTGGAAAATTGGCCCGGCGCAGTCTCGATTCAGGGGCAGGAGATTATTGCCGGATTGAAAGAACAGGCGGTCTATCAAGGGGTCAAGTTTGTGAGTGATGCGGTGGAGAATATTGATACAGCCAAATGGCCTTACACAATTCATACAGAAAATGGCCAAACCTTCAAAGCATTAACTATTATTGTGGCTACTGGTGCTAATCCGAGAAAATTAGGCGTGCCAGGCGAACAAGAGTATTGGGGCGCAGGAGTAACTGCGTGTGCGGTATGTGATGCCCCTTTTTATAAGGGTGAGGATGTTGTGGTAATAGGAGGGGGTGATTCAGCAGTTGAAGAGGCTATTCAGTTGGCTGCCTATGCAAAAAAAATCACTATTCTTGTACGAAAAGACCGCATGCGGGCTGCTGAAAGTATGCAGGATCGTCTCAAGCAGTATGATCAAATCCAGGTTCGATACAATGTTGATATTCATAGGGTTCTTGGTGATCAGTTTGTGACAGGGGTGGAGCTGTATGACAATAAAGCAGATCAAATAATTACGATGCCAACGAGCGGGGTGTTTCTTGCAATTGGCCATGATCCAAATTCTCAGATCGTAAAAGGGATCGTTCAAATCGATACGCAGGGGTATATCACTGTGAAAGAACGGACGCAGAAAACATCGACACGGGGTATTTTTGCAGCAGGAGATGTGGCTGATTATCGATACCGCCAAGCAGGAACAGCCGCAGGATATGGTATTGCAGCAGGGCGCGATGCGGTCGGTTTTTTGGATGATATAGGATTTACGCAATCGGTCGCAAAAAAGATAAAATCGGGGCTTTTTGGTTCGGATGAACCTGTTGCCAAGGCTATTCACGAGACCAATACAATAGAGACGATGGAGCAGTTTGGAAAAGCAATCAATCAAGAGGGTGTTGTAGTGCTTGATTTCTGGGCAGAAACCTGTCCTTCTTGCAAGCAGATGTTGCCGGTATTTGAGGCGGTAGCGCAGGAGTTTGTCGATCGAGTGGCGTTTTTCACTGTTAATACTGATGTGGCGCCAGAAGTTGCGGATGAGCTTTTTGTCCACAAGATTCCATGCCTCCTTATCTTTAAGGACGGTTCACTTGTTGCTCGTTATACCAATACGATGAGTAGAAAAGAACTTTCTACGCTTGTTCAGCAGGCAATCGATGGGGATTTAGCTCTGGGTGCTTGATTTGAATCATTTTTAGATACAATTTCACTTTTCGGCTCAACGAAACAAGCCAAAAGAGTTTGTTTATAGCCATAATCTTGCTTTTTGCTGTGTGACTTTGCTAGCCTAAAGGGTGAAGAAGTGATTGAAGAAGGCAAAAAACAGGAGGAGAGTGATGCGCAAGGTCTCCATATTTATTGTTATGCTCATGTTTGTTTTATGTCATCGCCATATAATTGGTGTGGATCCAGTGCGTCATTATTATCCATATGGGAGTTATGTACATAAATTTAAGCTAAGTGAAAAACCTTCTACTGAACGGGTAATATTACATTCTCGTGAGAGTGAAAATTCCGAAAACACAATTGTAAGAAATGGTATTTTGGTTCGGTATCCAAGCGCAAAAGCAAATATTGTCATTGCGCACGGATTTATGTGTGACAAATTTGATGTTGGGTTTGTGCGTAATCTGTTTCCACGAGGAAAATTTAATTTTTTAACGTTTGATTTCAGAGCTCATGGTGAAGATGTACAGGAGCAATGTTGTACGTTCGGACGTGATGAGGCGTATGATGTGCAAGCGGCGGCACGATATTTCAAGCAGCACGATGAGCTGAAAAAATTACCGACACTTCTTTATGGATTTTCTATGGGCGCTGTTGCTTCTATTGAGGCGCAGGCACAAGATTCATCACTCTTTGATGCAATGGTATTGGATTGTCCATTTGATAACACTGAGAATGTTGTGAAAAAAGCGCTGCAAGGAATGAAGTTTTCATTGTTTGGGTATGAATTTGATTTTCCTGGTCGTACGTATCTCGAACGGTATGCATTCCATCCATATGTGCAGGAGTTTATCAAATTTACACTGAAAGCGGTGGCGCATATGGATTCGAAAAATATAAGAACATACATGTATCGGTTTAGTCCCGCAGAATCAGTAAAAAAAATAACAGTTCCCTGTTTCTTCATTCATTGCAAGGAGGATCAACGAGTGTCGCTTGATGCGATTCGTGTGATCTATAGTGGTGCTCAAGGCCAGAAACGGTTATGGGTAACCAACGGGCGGCGCCATTACGATTCCGTATTTTACAGTCCAGAAAAGTATGCAGACCGAATCACGAAGTTTTTTGAAAAAGTGATTGATGGCAGCATTCATAAAGAGTCGAACGAGCTCGTGGTAGAAGATAAGGACGAGGATGGCTTGCGCGGAACAGAAGAAAAGGGAGCGTGATAAAGGAGATATGATGAAGATAGGTATGAGAAGAACGATGATTGTTTTATTGCTTGGAATTGCCATGCCGATGATGCATGCAAAAGATAGACGTGTACGTTCGGTTGGTTCATTTGATAGCATGCTCGCTCGTGCGCCATATTCGGTTGTCTTATTTTACGATAAAAGCAGAGAGAATATGCGTGACCCCGACATGAAGGGTGTGATCAAAGGCCTTGAAACAATGATGCGTTCATTAAGCAAAGACCCAAATTATAAAGAAGCTGACTTACAATTTTTACGTGTTGATGTAGCTCGTCGCAATATGGATGAATTAGCGACTCGATATAGGGTGACAATGTATCCAACAGCGCTTTTATTTTTTGGCAGAGAGGCGGTTGGTTCACGATTAACCGGCAAAGTCTATCGGGAACAGCTCGAGGCACTTATTAATCAAAATTTTGGCACAAAAATGAAAGAGATAATGAAAGAGAAAGCTGCTCAACGAAAACGAGAACTTGAGCGTGCACGGATTCGTGCATATCAGTGGTCAGCATGGGGTCCATATTGGTATGGGCCATACGGATATGGTGGTTCCTATCCATACTGGAGATATGGATATGGTCGACCATGGGGAGGAGCTTATTTTGGTTGGTAACTGTATTTTTTAACACTTTTTAAACAAAGGAGAGAGGTAATGAAGAAGATCTTATCAATCCTATTGCTTGGATCGGCATTACTTGCAAGTTCGTGTCTAGAGGCTCGTGGTGGTCACCGTGGCGGACGTCGAGGTGGTCATATGCGAGGAAGACATGGGGGACATGGTCGCCGTCATGGTGGCTGGGGTCGACGTGGATGGGGCCCAGGTTTCGGGTTCGGTATTTCCGTAGGAGGCCCTCGTTACTATGAGCCAGCACCTGTGGTATACGTTGGTGATCCATACGCTGAGTATATACGTTTATTTCCTTCTGGTGATGAGTATGGATATAAACGTTGGTTGAGAGTTAACCGTCTTCGATTCAGAAATCCATATAGATCGTATTATGGTCGATGGAGAGCGCCACGTGTTGGTGTTGGTTTTGGATTTGGTTTCTAACATTATTTACGTAGGATAAAAGAAAAACCCTCTGCTTATCAGGCAGGGGGTTTTTTGGTATCATGATCTCATTATTCATTGTGCTCTATAGATAAGGATTTTCATGATACCAATCCACGTTTCTGATAAAAAAATAACAGATCAAAAAGTAGATTGTTTTGCCTTTTTATTCCAAGAGGGTGTTGCATCATCATCAGATTTAAAAGCATGTGAGCAGCTTTTCGGCATTGATATAGGACAGTATATTTTAAAGCATGAATTTAAAGGCAAGCTACTTGAAACATTTTCTTTGCCCGTTCTCTTCCAAAACAAGATGCGGCATGTTGTTTTAGTGGGGCTTGGAAAGGCTAACAAAAAAAAGAAAATCAACATCGAAACCTATCGCCGTGCATTGGCGCATCTCTATAAAACAGTGGTTGCTCATAAAGCAAAATCATGCGTACTGAGTTTGCCATCTGCAAGTTTATTTGGAATAACGCAAGAAGAGTTGGGACAACAAACGGCAACAATCATCAACATGGCTGCATACAAGTTTGATGAGTTTATTACCGACAAAGATCGAAAGGGTAAAAAACTTTCCGATCTGATTTTATGCGTTACAACAAAACAAAAAGCTGCAACGGAACGTGGTGTGAAAAATGGTGAAATTATTGCGCAGGCGGTTAATAAAGCGCGGTATTGGATTGATCTGCCACCGGTCAAATTGACGCCGGTTGAGCTTGCAGGAAAAGCGCAAACGATTGCAAAAAAAACTGGCCTGAAATGCACCGTACTAAATGAAAAGCAGATCATTGCAAAAGGAATGGGTGGCTTGGCTGCGGTTGGTAAAGGTTCTGACCAAGATAGCAAATTGGTGATTCTTGAATATCATACGAAGAAAAAAGATGCTCCAACAATTGCATTCGTTGGCAAAGGTATAACATTTGATTCGGGTGGCTTGAGCTTAAAAACGCCACATGGCATGGAAACAATGAAAGAAGATATGTCGGGTGCTGCTGCAGTCATTGCAACAATGGAGGCGCTTGCACATCTCAAACCAAAAATAAATGTGATAGGCGTAGCGCCGCTTGCTGAAAACCTGCCGAGTGGAAAAGCAACAAAGCCGGGCGATATCATTACGTTCTATAATGGTAAAACTGCTGAAGTGAAAAACACTGATGCAGAAGGGCGCCTTATTCTTGCTGATGCGCTTGCATATACCGCACAACAGTATGACCCCGATGCGATTATTGATATAGCAACATTAACAACTGCGTGTCTCTATGCGCTCGGACCATTTTTTTCGGGCCTCATGAGCCAGGATGATGATTTGGTTCAGGAAATAGAAACTGCCGCAGAGCGAACCGGTGATCGTGTGTGGCGCCTACCGTTGCATGATGATTATAAACCAGCTATCAAATCTGATGTTGCAGATTTATGTAATATTGGAAGTGCCAAATATATGGCAGGAACGATTACGGCAGCACATTTTTTAAAAGCGTTTGTTGGCAATATTCCATGGGCCCATCTTGATATTGCAGGAACCGCATTCAATGTTCCGGATCGGCCATATTTTCAAACCGGAGCAACTGGAGCAGGGGTGCGGTTGTTAATTGATATTGCTATGAACGGGTAGATGGGAAATAAATTTGTATTGCCTCATGCCGGCAAAGGCATAACGAAATTCGTGGCGCCACTGTCTGATAATGCCGGCAGAATTTGTAAAATCATTACTACTCCGCTCAAAGGAAATCAAATTAAACAGAAAACCAAAAATCTATTCCGTTAATTTCGTAAATAAATGGGTAAATTCATCTCGAATCTGAGGAACGTGCAGTTCGCTCCACTCCGCCAATGCGATGGGAAAATGCGGCAACGCTAATGAAAGCATACTGGCTGCATACAGGCGGATCTCTTTCTGAGCTCCTGGATTGAGACGTAGCCTTAAAAAGTGCATCAGTGCATGGAGATTGCTCGTAAAGATAAATTCAGTGTACGTACAGAGTGGCAGCACTGCGCGAGCCATTTCTCGTGCAACACCCTCCTCAAGGAGGTGTTCATATGTTTGATAACTATTTTCAAGTGACTTTTTATAGATTTGCGTAAGATTCTCATTGGTAAAGCTTCCTTTTGAAGCTTGTTTATTTTCACCGTCTTGGAAACGCCAGGTGTTGGGAATATAGAATTCTACCGGAGCTTTTACGTATCGATAACTTATTTCATTATACGAATGCATTCGATGGCGCATCCATTGACGTGTCACAAAAAGAGGTGCCTTGATACGAAATGATAGTTGATTATGTTCAAACGGGCTTGTATGCCGATGTTTGATCAAAAATCGAATCAACTTTCTATCTCGTTCTGAAATCGTGGTTGTTACCTTTCCATATGAAACCCGAGCGGCATTGACGATATCAACGTCTGATCCCGATACACGGACAAGTTCGATTGAACTGATATTGTCTTGCAATGGATCTATCGGCGCGAATTGTTCAAGAGGTAATGCGGATGATGTTTGCTGTTTTTCTATCTCTTTCATACTGCTCCTTATCAAAAAGGTGATTCTACGTGCAGAACAGTTTAGTAGTTGTGATAGAAAAATCTAGGATATGTACTGTTATTTTTTTGTATTTTGCCTATAATAAAGGGATATAGCGTTACGTTACTATGATACACAATCAGGAGGATTATCCATGAAAAAGTTATATTTTGCGATTTATCTGCTGGGTTTTATAGGGTGTAGGTTGCATGCAGCTGGAACATCTATGATTCATCAAGCAGTGTGTGCAGAAAATATCGATAGAGTGCGGGCTCTCTTAAAGAGCGGTGTTAATGTAAATAAAAAGGTTCATGAAATTACTCTGCTGCATATGGCGTCTGAAAATGGTGATCTAGAAATGGTAGAACTTCTGTTGAATCATGGAGCAAATGTTAATGCAATAGACCAAGATCGAAGAACTCCTCTTTTTAGAGCATCCAAAATGGGGCATGGCCTAGTTGTAGAACTTCTTTTGCGGCATGATGCTGATCCAAATGCAAGAAATAAAAACAATAAAACGTTACTTCATAAAGCGTGCAAAGGAGGAGATGTAGCTATTGCAGAGCGTCTCTTAAAGCACGGTGCTTATCCAAATGTAAAGACTGGTTCATTTGCAACACCACTCCATGAGGCCGCCAGGAGCGGAAATTTCGCTATGGCAAAGCTTCTTTTAGCATATTACGCTAATCCCAATGCAAGAGCATCGGTTAATAGAACGCCACTCCATCTGGCAGCTGCATCAGGGCATCATAGCCTTGTTGAACTTCTATTGCGGAATCATGCAAGTTCAAATGCAAAAGATAAAAATGAATCTACGCCACTCCATCTGGCATCTGCAGGAGGCCATTATTCTTCTGCAACACGGCTCATAGATCGTGGTGCTAATCTAGAAGCACAAAACGGGTATCAAGCGACCCCTCTACATCGGGCTTCAGAACGAGGACATAGCAAGCTTGTAGACCTTCTTATATATCATCAAGCTAATCTCAATGCGCAATCTCTAGGCTTAGAAACACCTTTGCATAGAGCCGCGAGGTTTGGAAAAGAAGCTGTCGTCGAGCGGCTCTTGATTTATGGAGCGGACGCAACAATGCGAAACCACGGTGGTGCAAGATCGGATGATGTAACACCGCATCCAGATATTGCAAGACTTATCCGTGATGAAGTCACAATGCGTAGACTTAATATTCTGTCCGCGCTAAGCCGTGGACAAGACGATACCGGTAGGCCGCTTGCAGATTCTTTACCGCCAGAACTTATAGAAAAAATTATGGCTAGAATCGATCCTGAAGTAGGGCCTATAATACAAAAAAATGGATCGTGCAAAAAAATGAGGAATAGTCCATGAAAAAGTTATATATAGCAATGTTCGTACTCAGTTGCTTAGGCGGTCATCTATATGCAAAGGAACAAGATGCACTACGTGAGGCATTGCATATAGGTGATATTGAGACGGTAAAGGCTCTTTTAGATAGTAGTGTAGCTGGAAATTCAAGAATTTCAGAAGATGTTACATTGCTGCATTGTGCGGCAGAAGGAGGACACACTATTATTGTAAGGTTTCTCTTGGCTCATGCTGCAGATGTACATGCAAAAGATTGTAATGGGTCAACGGCGCTTCATTGGGCAGCTCATAATGGTCGCCAAAAAATAGTAGCACTTCTCTTGGCTCATGGCGCAAATGTGAATGCAAAGGATAATGACGGGTTAACACCGCTTCATGATGCATCTACGGAGGGTCGGCGAGAGGTGGTAGCCCTTCTTCTGGATCATGATGCAGATATAAATGCACAGGATCGTAATGGTGAAACGCCGCTTCATTGGGCACGTGTTAATGGGGAACGAAAGGTTATAAAACTTCTCTTGGATCGTGGTGCTGATATTAATGTGGTGAATTCTAACGGCGAAACTTCGTTGCGTCTGGCAAAGGAGTTTGCTAAAGAGGTCCTTTTTTGGGCCGTGGACACATGTAATCTCGAATTAGTTAGATCTTCATTAAATTATGGTGTAGATGTCAATGCAAAGGACAACACTTTTTTATGCAAAACACCACTCCATCTGGCGGCTGCAAAAGGTCATTGCAAAATTGCAGAACTTCTGTTGACCTATGGCTCAGATGTTGATGCGACGGATTCTAAAGGGGAAACACCACTCAATTATGCAGTTGCAGCAGACCGTCAAGAGGTTATAAAACTTCTCTTAGAGTGTGCTGCATATGTAGGTGTACAGAGGAGTGGTCCATCAAACGACGATAAAGACAAACAAATGGTAGTAAGGCTTCGGAGATGTTGCAGGCAAAGCTGTGAAAGCGAAGGGAAGATGCCGTTTTTTCCTATATCTATAAAAGCTCGACATCAAGATCAAGTGAATGATGCCTTATCATACCTTCAAGAACAGTTGGGAATCTAACAAATTCTATTTCTATAACTCAATCCCCGGCAATATCTCGAACGTTGCGGACGATGGGTGATTGATCAGTAGTTGAAATAAACAAATGGAAACCACTCAAAGAGAATGAATTATGAAAAAAATATACATAACAATTCTCGTACTCAGTTGTTTAGGCAGTTGTCTCTATGCGGCTGAATCAGAAATGAAACAGAGGGTCTTTGAAGAGATGCGAACTATGGGCCCACAGCGGGTAACAGAAAAGTTACTTGCCGGTGAATTGAGCCCAGAGCAAAAAGAAGACCTTTTGAGTCGGTTGGCCCCAGAGGGGAGAAGTCAGGCGGAACAAGAACGCCAGACAAGAAGATTCTTAACTAATCAAATGAGCAAAGAACAACAAGAGAATTATTTGAACAGTTTCCCTGCGGAGAGCAGAGCATGGATGGCAAGTTTGCCCCAACTCGAAGAGAAGTTGAGCAATCGTCAGATAAGCCAAGAAGAGGTTGTGGAAATCTTGACACCAGGGTTATTAGAGAGAGAGAGCTCAGAAAACAGCGTAGGCGATTGTGAACTAAGAGGTCTTTTGCAAGAATTCAGAACAATGTTAAAGATGCACGGATCAGTAGAAATGTCGCATGTGATGGGACTAATTTTATCTATATTAACTCGTGGCCCCTATAAAATGCTCCAGCAATAAAAAAACTATTTCGACATTTCAATCCTCGGCAGCATATCAAAGGTAGCTGCCGATGGACGTGGAATCTCAAGCAAGTGAGCAAGAGTAGCCGTTACTTGTGGCGCCCAAACCTGTTCCGGTATCCGTTTTTTCTCAAGAACATTCTTCTGATAAAAAATGAGCGGTACTTGTGTATCATAGTTATACGGGGTTTTGTGGGCAGTTCCCAGATGATAATCTGTTAAAAGTATATATGGATGTGGCTGTACCGTAATAAGGCCACTTCGTCCCGGGTAAAGCTGTTGCTTGAAATGTTCTTCAAATGAATGCGGCGGATACGTTTTATTCTGCAGTTCATCGAACGTCCATACCTGTTTGATGTCAGGAGTGGCGAGCAGAAGTTGTTTTATTTCATGTAATATGGCAGTTTGCTTTTCTTTCGGATAACTTTTGATAGTCACTTCATCGAGGAAAAATTGCGGAGTTTTATATTTTTTCACGAGACTTTCGATGCCAAATTTTTCTTGTAACATCGCATTGAGTTTTGTAATGAGTGTATCTGTATTGATACGTTTGGCCGGATAGCCATCTTGAGCAAGCAGCTCTGGAATTGGCATGCCACCATGATCCCCGGTTAATACATAGAGAATCGGTTCTTTTCTTCGTACTAATCGATCAACAGATTTCATAAAAGTATTAATCTGCTTATCCAGATGATAAAGCATGTCTAACGTTGCAATATTGTGAGAGCCAACTCTATGACCAATTTTATCCAAACTACTTAACGAAATCCATACAAGCATATTTTCGTGATTGGGCAACTCTTTGCGTATGTATTCATACGCACAGTCAAGGACATATTGATTTGCCTGTGGAGTAATTTCGAACCATTTGTGGATTTTCGTATATTTGCTCTTTTTTTCAGACGGTTTGAGGTTAAGAGCAACTGTTCTGCGGCCAACGTGTACATCAAATTCTGAAAAACGATCATCGCGAGCATGCTTGAATTGGTAAAACTTACTTGCAGCAGGATGTACAAGCCGCCATTTTATGGCGCGGTGAGGTGCTATAGTATGCGTTGTGTTAAATCGATCAAGCCAACGCGGTAGTTCATAGAAAAACGCTTTGCTCGATGTCATTCGGCCAGCTCCTGAGTCAAACCAAATAGGTTTGCCGCGATGGTTGCTCACTCCAACGGCCGCTCTCGGTTTCAGTGAAAACGCATAGACCGATTTTTCATGGTTTTTATTTGAAAGCATGTATTGATCAGACAGGCCATCAACAAGCAAATTCTTTGCAGAAACTCCCTTGTCATACAACCCGTTCAGTGCAAACACGGCAGCATCTTGCGTGTTGTCGGCATAGCATTTCAATTTCTTTTGACCTTGTTTGTCATACCAATGATTGCCGATAATCCCGTGGTTGTGCGCATAGGCTCCGGTACTCAATGCAGTATGTCCAGTGGATGTTGCAGGCATTGCGTGAGGAAAATTTGCTTGTTCATACACAATGCCATTTTTCAATAACTGCTTGAAAGCTCCGGTGAAATTAGGTTCCAGTTTTTTAATAAGATGTTGTGCGCATTGATCAATAATCAAAACAATCGTAAGACGTGGAGGCTTTGAATGCAGAATTGTCGTACAAGAAAATATGATAAGAACTATGATGCGGATTATGTATTTCATTCTAATATCCTTTTTTTAACATTTTACCCCATTAAGTGTTCCGTTCTCGAGCAAGATTCAGAATAATACCGATCATCCAAAGATTGCAAACGAGTGCTGTATTTCCATAACTCACAAAGGGAAGCCCAATACCTTTTGTGGGCAAAAGTCCTGAGGAAACAGAAATATTAATAACAGCTTGGAGATTGATAAGTGTTATAAACCCAATAACCACCAATTGCGAAAATTGATGTTTGAGTTGTTGCGCAATTTTGATACCAAAATAGAGCAAAAGCAAATAGAGCAGAATGAGAAACAATGCTCCTAGAAATCCTGTTTCTTCTGCAATAATTGAGAAGATAAAATCAGTATGTTGCATGGGCAAATAAAAAAATTTCTGTTTTGATTGTGCAACACCCACTCCCCATAAGCCACCGGATCCGATTGCTATTAATGATTGAATAATCTGAAACCCAGATCCCTGTGGATCATGCCACGGATTGAAAAACGTCATAATTCGCTGTAATCGATATGGTTTCATAATTATCAACAAAATACCAACTGGTATACATGAAAGGAGTGTAAGGAGTACGTGCTTGACTTCGAACTGTGCCACAAAGAGGAGTATCAATGTGGTAACAAAAAGAGTGATCGTGAGCCCAAAGTCTGGCTGCTTGAGCAAAATCAATGTTGGAAGAATAAGAATCGCCACGATAGGAATATAGCCATATACAAAGGAGTACTTTTTTGTTTTTTTTGCAATACATGCAGCAAGGAAAAGAATGAGTGCAATTTTTAAAAGTTCGCTTGGTTGAAACGTAATAGGGCCAAAATGGAGCCACCGGCTTGATCCGTTAACACGATATGCAAACGGCCCAATCAAAGTGAGTCCGGTCAGAACAAGTGAAGCGAGAAATAAAAAGGGACTTGTGTATTGTAATGTAGTGCGAGACATTGTTTGCATTGCAATGATACCAATAATGCCGAGCGCAAGCCCAACGAACTGTTTTTTTACAAAATAAAATGTGCTGCCAAACGTTTCCATTGCAAAAACTGAGCTGGCGGAATAGACAAAAATAAGACCAATAATATTCAACGCAATAACGGTTATCAGGAATAAGCGTACATCAGTGCGTAATGAGTTATGTTTCATGAGTGCCTGCCTGCTGTTCCGCTTGTCTTCTTTCTTCTCTTTTGCGCTGTTTCTCTTTTCGTCTACGTCGCCTACGTATCGGTTCTATCAATATAGTGAGAAGTTTGATTCCAAAAATGAATATTACGAAGGAAGCCACCCAATGTTCTTTAAGCCATTGCTTCCACGACATATCAGAATTAAATTCATGTTCTTCAAGAAATGCAGGCAATTCATGCGTCAGAAGTTCGATTGCCTCAAGGATTTTGTCCGGTGGAATAGAGTCAATTGCTTCGTAAACTTCTGCCATAACATACATGACCCCTTTTTTAAGATGCTTATCCTTCTTGACGGCATTGTTGATGATAAGATTGCGATAGGCAATAAAGATAAGCAGAAGATATTCACGAGAAAAAACATCGTCGTGTAGATGTGCATGATTATCAAAATCACGCGAGAGGTGCAGTAATGGCGCAAAATCTTTGCTAGTCTCCATGGCGGCAACACATTGCGCGATCTCATCATTCTGAAAATGATAATGTGTTACAAAGGTGCAGTTGCACCCAGATTCCCACAGCTCAAAAAACCGTTCTTTTTTACATGAGATCTTCTGCAGAACTGTAATGGATTGTTGCAATCGCTGGCTATGTTGTGAACGAAAAAAAGCCCTGTCTGTTTGTGTGCTGATAGTAATATGAGACCAGGTCAGACTTGCAAGCAGGGAAAGCAGGATCGGTTTTTTATGGCACTTTATCATCGTGCTCCTTTACAACGCACAATATTGATTAAAAGTAGGCAGGAAAGGGATGAAAAATCAAGGGGGATGCACAGATGGAACTATTATGTTATTGGCAAGGATTTTACTGGAGCGTGTTCACCAACTCCTTAAACCTATTCCCGCGCTCCTGATAGTCGCGAAATAGATCAAAACTGCTGCCTGCAGGAGAAAATAGTACGGTGTCATTCGGCTTCATGATAGTAGTGCAATGATGAAATGCATCTTCAAGGTTTGAAAATGGTTTTGCACGAACGCCATGCGTGGTGCAAGCCGTATGGAGTGCCTCTGCTTCTGCGCCGAAACAAACAACGTAGGTTGAAGTTCCTTGTAACGATTGCATGAGAGTTGTGCGATCAATTCCCTTGCTCAAACCGCCAAGAAAAAGAATCACCTGTTTTGTTTTGATGCTTGCTAATGCTGCAAGTGTGGATGCGGGGGTGGTTGATTTTGAATCATTGTAAAACGTTACCGTGCCAATCTTGTTCACTCTCTCAAGACGATGTTCAAGAGGCGGTGCAATTGGAATCGATTTCGGCACAGCTTTGAGCAAAGAAACTGCTGCATATACTGTCAGCCAATTAATGGGAAAGACGGAATGATCGAGCTCATGCAAGCCGATGATCTGTTTGGAGTGATTGTTTGAACGGTGCCAGATAGCATTGTCTTTCAGATAAAAAAGCGGAGAAATGTCGTAGGACTGCTCGGAAAAAAATGTCAGCGCACTACGTGGCTTGCGCTGCATCATATCGTGACGAAGTGCTAATGGAAGCAGCGCATTTTGTTCTGCCGTTTGATATTTCTTTAGATGGTATTTTGCATCAAAGTATTCTTGCATTGTTTCATGACGATCCAAATGATTTGGATGGAAATTGGTCCATATCGCAAGATCAGGAGCAAACGTTTTTGTATGCTCAAGCTGAAAACTGGAAACTTCCAATACAATTGCATCCAAATCATCTTGTGTCTCAATCATCGAAAGCGCAGCAATGCCAATGTTGCCCGCTGCTTGTGTACGCCATCCAGATTGTGTCAGCGCATACGCAAGCAGATGTGCAACAGTTGTTTTGCCGATAGAACCAGATACAGCAATAATCGGTTTGTGAAAATGGTGTTGAAATAGATCAAGTTCTGCAAGCCATTCACCTTTATACAGATCTTTATACGGCCGAATATCCACACCAGGGCTCGGCACAATAAACTCTGCTTGCTCAAAAAACTGTTCAAGTGAGGTGGTTTGTTTTATGAAAGAATCAGGAACTGATATGGGGTGATCATCATAAAGAACAATGCGTGCTCCTTGCTGCTGAAAAAATACTGCCGCTGCTTTGCCAACACGCCCATATCCCCAAATGCCGACTGTTTTGTTTTGATATAGCAAATTTTATCCGCGCAAAAATGTTTTTGAGTGAGACATAGTATAAGCGACATGCACAACATCGGCAACCTTTTGCCATAGCCAAAATTGGAAAAAACCGTATACTGAATCGAATCAGGAAATTAATTTTTTAGGAGCCTGTTGGTAATCGGAATTCGCCCTTATACTTAGTTCGAGTCCCGTCGGCTCCACCAAGATTTGGTAATACTGTATAAGTTTTTTAGATATTATAGTTAGTTCAGGAAGATACATGGATGAAATAGAAAAAATTACAAAGGAAAAATTAGAAAAACTTTTATTCGAGCCTGAGTCACCTTATTTAGATTTTAAAGAAATTCATCATGTAAATAAAGTTGATCTTATAAAGGACATACTTTCGCTTGCTAATGCAAACACACAAGATGATAGATTTATAATCTTTGGTGTTAAAGATAACGGCACCGTTTGTGGCATTAAAAATGTATTTAAAAAACGTAAGCAAGCGGATGTTATTGATATTTTGAGGGGCGCATCAATAAATAAAACAATTAATTTTAAACTTTATACATTGCAATATAATAATATGGATCTTGATATATTACATATAAAAAATACATTTTTACCTCCTTATTTTCTACTCAAACTCTATCAAGTCACCCGAGATAAAGAACAATGTAGCTCTCCACAAAAATGTAAAGACACATCTATGATTGTTGCTGGAAGTATCTATGAAAGAGTCGGAGATACAAATGCTCCGGTTGCAAATGATGATCGATTTGATGAAATTTTTCGAAAACGATTTGGCCTAGACAAATCACCTATCGAAAAATTTCATTTATATTTAAAGGATGTAGATGGTTGGAAATATAATGAAAATGAACAAGGAGAGCTATGTTTTTATTATGAGTCTCATCCTGAGTTTTCCATTATATTTAAAGATAAAAATAGGTCATTTCATGAGCCGTGGGCCAATCGTTTTCCAGATTCTACTACTTCAACAAGTGAGGTATTACTAAAATATAATAACAGTAATTTGAAAAGCAAAGTAGGAGTCTGGAGCGATGGATCTCGCATTTTAACTATATGTCCATCCTCTTATTTTGAAGAAGAAAACGATGGTTACTGGGCATTTTATTATATAAAATGTTCGCTTACCTATTATCTTAATGAAATGATTCAAAATACATATCACATATCGCAATCAATCAGATTTAATATTTTTTGTTCGGAAAAAGAAGCTAAAAGAGAACTAAAACAAGATGTACAAAGAAAGAAGAAAAAATATAACCATTATACATTGAATAATTTAGCTACACGTAAGTATGTATGTGTTAATCCTATAAATTCCTCTTTAAGAAATATTATTTCTTCAAAACGAGCTTAAGGTTCGATAAATTAAGATTGATAAATAAGCTTTTATTTGTAAAAACATGGGAGGCCCATGAGCGTGCTCTTCCAATTGAAAGTTCGAAGTGTACCCAATGTCGACCGCCATCCTACGTCAAGGCTTCGTATAGCAGGCCATTTTTTAAAGTCTTAACAATCACATAAAGAAGGAAATATGGCTGATCAAAAAGAACCAGAGAAAAAAGTAAGTTTTAAAGATAGTCTTAATCTACCACGAACAGAATTTCCAATTCGGCCGAATGCAAAAGAAGATGATCCAGCCATGATCAAACGGTGGGAGAAAGAAGATCTGTATCGCAAAACGTTTTACCACAATGATGGCAACTCGCGGTTTATATTCCATGATGGTCCGCCATATGCCAATGGCAACATTCATCTTGGTGGGGCATACAACAAAATTTTAAAAGATATTGCATGCAAGTCTCGCCGTATGTTTGGTATGCAAGTGCCGGTTACACCCGGATGGGACTGCCACGGCCTGCCTATTGAGCTCAAAGTTACACAAGAGCAGCCGGATCTTTCACGACCAGAACTTATTAAAGCATGCCGATCATATGCAAACCATTGGGTATCTGTTCAAAAAGAGGAGTTCAAACGGCTTGGCATACTCATGGATTGGGAGCGGCCATATTTGACGATGAACTTTTCGTATGAATCGAAAGAGTTGCGTGCCTTTGCAGATTTTGTAAAAAAGGGATTTATTGAACGGAGCAATAAAACGGTACCATGGTGTGCATCATGTCAAACAGTGTTGGCCACCGCAGAGATCGAATATTATGACCGAAAAGATCCTTCCATTTATGTGCTCTTTCCACTTGCTGGCGATGCTGCCAAAAAACTGTTCCCAGATGTTACAGAACCAATCTATATTACAGTATGGACCACAACGCCATGGACGTTGCCATTAAATAGGGCTGTGCTTGTCAAACCAAAAACAGAATATGTGTTACTCAATGTTCAGGGCAAAAATATTTTAATCGGTAAAGCGCTTGCGGACGATTTCGTTGCATTGCTCAATGCAGAGAAAAAAGAGCTTGCAAGTGTGAGCTCTGAGCAGTTGGCGGGTACATATGCGCAACATCCATTTGTTGATGATCTGACAGTGCCTATCATTCTTGATCAAATGGTGCTGACTAACGAAGGGACTGCATTTGTGCATTCTGCTCCGGGTGCAGGGCCACAAGATTATGAAACCGGAATCAAAAACAATTTAGAAATTTATTCCCCCGTTGGGCCTGATGGACGGTACACGGATGAAATTCAGCCAAAAGAGTTGGCGGGCATGTTGCTCACTGACGGACAGATTTGGGTTTTGAAAACATTAGCTGCACATGATCGCCTTTTATACAAAACATCCATTAAACACTCATATCCGCACTGTTGGCGATGCAGAAAAGGGCTCGTGTTTCGTGCCACGAAACAGTGGTTCTTTAATTTGGCGCAAGAAGGGTTGAAAAAACGGGTACTGGAGGCGACCGAAACAATTGACACACTGCCTGCAAAATCGATCAATCGATTGCAATCAACGATTGAAGGCAGATTGGAATGGTGTATTTCTCGCCAACGAGCATGGGGTGTTCCAATTCCCGCACTGTTGTGCACAACCTGTGATTACACACACATTACAAAAGAGTTTATTGATGCGGTCGCAGATGGAGTCGCAAAAGAGGGTATTGAGTTTTGGCAGCACGTTTCGATTTCCACGCTTGTGCCGGAAGGGTTTGCATGTCCATCATGCCAAAGCAGTTCATGGAAAAAAGAGTCGGATATTCTTGATGTGTGGTTTGATTCAGGTGTAAGCCATTATGCTGTTTTGGATGACAATCCAGAACTTGGGTATCCAGCAGATTTATACCTTGAAGGGAAAGATCAGCATAGAGGATGGTTTCAAAGTTCACTTTTGACGAGTATGGCTTTAGAAGGCACTCCTGCAATGAAGATGATCATCACGCATGGATTCACGGTTGATGCCAAAGGGCACAAGATGTCCAAATCCGTGGGCAATGTGGTGGCCCCGCAGGAAATGATCGATAAGCTCGGAACTGATGGATTGCGATTGTGGGCATCGAGCATTGATTTTTCAAGCGAAGCGGTTGTTTCTGATATTTTGATACGCAATGTCCAAGAGCTGTTTCGAAAGGTACGCAACACCTGCCGATTCCTACTTTCTAATCTCTACGATTTTGATATTGATAAAGATGCCATTGCAGTAGAAGATATGCGCATGATTGATCAATATGCAATGCAGGAACTGTTTGAGTTTAATTACGAGGTTCTTGATGCGTATGCACAGTATGATTTTACTGCCGTATTTCATAAACTTGGCAATTACTGCTCGGTCAATCTCAGCACCTTTTACTTGGAAATTATCAAAGATTGCCTGTATGTGGAACGTGCAGACGGCCATGCGCGGCGCTCGGTACAAACCGCATGTTGGCATATTCTTGATACGCTTACGCGCTTAATCGCTCCAATATTTTCATTTACGGCGGAACAGATTTCAGACCTGTATCAAAAAGATAAAAAGGAATCGATCCATTTGCAGGAGTTTGCGCTTTTGAAAAATGTTTGGGAACAGCTTGCTCAGCAGGGCAGTGCATTGCTTGATGAACTGCATCATGCGCAAGGGCTGCGCATTGGGATATTTGATACGTTAAACAAAGTAGCAGAACTTAATCTGGTTGCTGAGCAAAGAAAACGTTGGGATATTCTCAAAGCAATTCGTGCCGCCATATTGAAAGCAACTGAAACATTGCGAGAACAACAGAGTATCAAGCGCTCACTGGATGCAAACGTAACAATGTTTATTGATCCAAAAGCGGAAGGCACTCAAGAGCTTAAAACTTTTTTTGAAGAGCTCAAAAAGAAAGGTGAAACACCAGAACAGTTCTTTAAAGATTTTGCAATTCTTTCACAATTTTCATTGTCACAATCAGCCGATGGATTATCTGAATCATTGTATCCAGGCGTATATCTGCGTGCAGAAAAAGCGGCTGGCGTGAAATGCCCTCGTTGCTGGCAATGGGCTGAAACGGAGCATGAACATGGCCTGTGCCCACGGTGTTATGATATTGTGAAGGAGTTGGCGTAGTTATTATTGGCGGCCTTGTTGTTTTTGCCTTCGCTTAATTTGTACACGCAATCCTTTAAGATTTTCCAGTAATTTGTTTTCTAGTGTATAGGAGAAGCCATGGACACGGTCCATTCGTTCGAGTTTTACCATTGCCTCCGTAACTTCTTCCAATGCCTGTTTGAGATGGTTATCCCGAAATGCCGTCCTTGCCAGTTCCAATCCTTTGGTAGCGAATTTTCGTGCATCCAACCTTTGTTTTTCTGCTGGAGATTGTTCCGCAGCTGCTGCTTGTTCAGCTGCTAGTCTCTTTTGTTCAGCCGCTAGCCTTTTTTGTTGTGCCGCAGCTTCTTGCTGAGATGCGGCTGCTATTCTTGCCATCATTGCAGCTTCTCTTTCTAATTCAGGCCTGTCTTTTTCAGCCTGTCTTGTAGTAAGTTCGGCTTTTAGCGTGTCAATGCGTTGCCGTAGTTGATCTGCCTCAGCCCCCCCGATGTATGGAAGATATCCGCTTGCCATGCGAAGGTCTGCAATCCCTTGGAGCAAGTCTTCCAGTTCTTCTGCCCGAGCTATGTGAAAGTTTACGCTCCTTATGAGTTCATTCTTTCGACTTATTGCAGCTCTTTCTTGTTCCGCTTGTGCAGCTCTTGCTCGTTCAGCGACCCGTTTTTGATATATTCGATGACCAAGAGTAACCCCAGCCATAGCCACCATAGCCGCCAATAAAACGGCGCCAGCAACATAAGCAGCTTTTTTTATCTTTTGTATTCGATTATCAAGCGTTTTAAGCTCCTCAGGAGATGCTTTACCTGCCTTCTTTTTTCGATAAAGCTCGAGTGTTTCCTTGAAATCCTTGATCAGCCTTTTGAATCGGCCCATTTCTTGCTTGAGTTCAACAACATTGGGTGTTGGTTGGGCAATGGCATAGGCAGGGCTTATAGCTTGTAGAGCAGCCATAGCCACGAAAATCCATAAAAATGATCGTATTTTGCCTGAAAGCTTCTTCATAATTTCTTCCCTAACGATTAAAACTCCTATTCTCCTTATATTTTAGCAGAAAAAGGGGAGGAGGTGCAAGAAAACGGACTTTATAGCTCCTCATTGGCCTCTGTGCTATTTCTTCTTGGCTGGAGCTTTATTTATTGGGGCACCCCTATCAAAGCCTTCAATGCTCTTTTTCAATGCTGTAATAGAGTCACGAAGATCAAACAGAGAGACTGGTGCTGGGAGTTTGCGTTCGAGCTCTATGAGGCCTTCGCTCGGTTTTGCTACTTGTTGTTCTTCCACATACTCAATAGCCTTTTCTATTTTTGCTTCTTCAGAGAGAGGTTCTCGTGCAACTTCATCGAGGGCTTCCTTGAGGACAACCTCTGAAAGCTCTGGCGGTTGTGGCTCTACCTCTATGCCAAAGTATGCATACAGTTTTTCTGGGGTGATTGATGCCTTCATTGCATCGAATTTACTTTGAATCGCTGTTATTTGTTTCTCAAGATTTTCGAATGTACTCTTGTGTGGTGTATACAGATCCGTAAGTTTCTTCTGATACGTTGTACGCCATGAAGGGGTAGTTATCTTTCGATTGAGCTCTTCTATTTTTCCAACAGCACCTTTTCGTACGGAGAGTTCTCGTATTGTATCCGGTATCAATTCAGTCACAAGCGTAATATCAACGGGAGATTCATCACGAAGATGGGCTTCTAATGTTTTTAATGTGGCGCTTGTATTGACCGTTTTTGCCGCAGCAGTAATCGTATCTTTGATCGTATTGATAAGATGGTCAACTTCTTGTCGTTTTTTGCTGACCACTCCAGAGGGCAGCCTAATCCCCTTATCCACGCCTTCAGGCAACGCAGCATCTTCTTTTGCAGCCCTTATTACTGTTTTTTTATCATCAGCTGCACGGACGTGGGTACGACCTTGTTGTGATTTGCCACCACGTGGAGCCGCTGTAGATGGTTGCAGGGTTTTTCCACTCGGATATGGCGCCTCCGGAATATATGTTTGTGGTGCCATTCTTGATGTTCCGGTTGGATATGTTCTTGATTCTGGAAAATATCCCCTGTCGTGCTCGGGTGTACCCGCAACAATAGGGCGACCGGGTGTTAAGCCATCGCGTGATTTTGCGGCAGTTTGTGCAGCCTTTTCTTCTGCTTCACGAGATTCTTTCGCTTTTGGTTCAAATGCTTTCAAGAGCGTTGCAAGTTCTTCTGGCAGTTTGAGAGTATACAACGCCTCTGCGTACTGAGTAAGCATTGCTTGGATTGCTTTTTTGGATGATGCACTTATTTTTTTATGAAGCGGCGACAGTTCCTCAACATTCGGTTCTTGCTGAGCAATAGTCGTTTCTACTTTGCGAAGGTTGTTGTAGAACGCCTCATTTTTTAATAGTCCATCGATATGATAATATTCTTCTGTTTTTGGATCTTGCTCCAGAAGAGTATGTAATTGAGATACGAGTTGCTCAATATTCTTCTTAAGTTCAGTCCAGATACGCGCCGATTCAGGCAAGGTTAATGTGCCTTTTTTAATCCACTGCGCAAAACTATTTGGGAATGTTGGCATGGTTGCCACTTTCACGAGAAATGCATTGGTATGACGGATTAAAGAGTTAATAGCGTCAATGGCTTGCTCGTGCTTACTCGTTAAAACCATTTTAGGCTTTGCGGGCTCTTTTGGTTTTTCTTCCATTTTTTCTTCTTCAGGTACGCGCTCAGCCTCTTCTTCTTCTCCGACAAGTGTGTTAATGAGCAGGTCTAACTCGTCGTCAGAAATATCACCTTTATCAAGTTTATCAAGAAGCTCTTTGCCTTCTTCCGTTTGTGATAACTCTTCTATTTTTTGGACCGCCTCATCCATAGATTCATAAAACGATTCCTGCTCTTGAGGAGATAATTTACTAAACTCTTCTTGAAACGCGGCCATTTCTGTTTCAAGTTGTTTTTGTTCTGCGGGAGACAACTGTGGCATTCCGGTAGGGAGTGCGCCTGGTTGTGGCGCAGCACAAAAACTTATGTGGATACTTGAGATGGCAAGTACCGCGGCAAAGAAATAAAACGCAATTCGAGACATCATGTGTGATTGTTTTTTGTTCACAATATTCTCCATTGAGTGAATTTTCATATCAAAATTGTTTTCACAAGTAAAGCTTGTTATAGATAGTAGTGCATTATGGTACATAGTTGATTTTCAGTATACAAAAGGAACAATTCATTGTCTATGCGTGGAAAAAACCGAAATCGGTCTGGCTATCTGCTTATTGAACTTATGATCGCAGTCGCAACGATTGCTACTTGCTCGGTTATGCTCGCATACTTGCAGGTACATATCAGTATGTTGCACAAAGAGGCGGAACAGTATTTGCGAGCGGTGAACTATGCGCACGCTGCATTTGAAGGTTCAGCTGAATCCTCTCGTGACGGTTTCGCTGTCCAGAAAAGCATGCAGAAAATAAAGAACGATATACCATACAATCAAGTAACCGTAACGGTATCATGGAAAACGCCACGTGGTATCGCAAAACAGATCACGGTGCATGGAGGGGCAATAGAAGATGAAGCACAATAGTAAGGGGTTTACCTTACTGGAAGTTATCATTTATATTCTCTTTTTTTCTTTTATTACGACGATAACCGCTTTATGGATGGTACGCATGTGGAACGTTTGTATGCTGAAAGGGACAAAACAAAAGTCGTTAATTTCACTGTATGGTGCGCATGATATTCTTATTCGCGATATACAAGAAGCTCCGGCTGATTACACACAATGGAAAGAACAGCAAGCAGATTGTATTATTTGGCATACCCCCAAAGCTGATATTGGTTGGTGCAAACAAAAGGACAGGTTGGTGCGCATAGAAGGAATGTATGACCGTGTAAAAAAAGAGTGGACGAAGCAAACCAAAAGTGTTGTGGCTATGCCGGTCAAGGCAGTAACGTTTACCTTTGCAGGCAAAGCCGAGCTTTCACATATTGTTTTTATAATAGACGATGGTATGACTGTAGTAGAAAATAACGTTTCCCCTTTATGTAATCTGTTGCGATGGAATTCAGAAAAAACGTAGCCGGTACCGCTCTCATTGTTGTTTTAATTATCATAACTGTGGTGACAATTGTGGTAACGACTGCATTGCGTAGTTCTACGTTACTCTATGAGTTGGCGCTTGACCGTGTTGAACAAACCTCACAGCTTCGTACAGCGCAAGCGCTTGCACAATATGGCATTGCGTGCTGCAAAAATATCAAAACAGAGGATGATAAAACTAAACAAAATAGCTATCACGAAGCCTTTGATCATTGGCCTG
>SDBT01000123.1_pt1 | contig 99228 bp, 162 predicted proteins | sample 2277101 | NCBI WGS metagenome assembly SDBT01 (sample SAMN10404973, study PRJNA504765) | marine sediment metagenome | isolation source: marine sediment core GS10_PC15, 103 cmbsf | place: Arctic Ocean: Southern Knipovich Ridge | collected 2010
TCAGGACATAGAGATCGCGAGGAAGCACTACATCCACATAGATGTCCTAACACGGTTCACGGCAGACTTCTCCCAGATAGGGCAACAGTTCCTCCCAGACGCAGGAATAAGAGAACAGTTCCTCGACGCACTAGAAGATCGCATCAGAAGTACTATACCTAGATCTAACGCTAGGGGAATAGCTGCAAGGCTCCTAACGAAGGATGCGGAGAACGCAGTAGTAGATGTAACGGATTATGAAGGGGATGTAGTGGAAGGGGAAGTAAGAGAAGTAGAAGTAGAGGAAGAAGAAGAGTAAGGAAGGAGTGACAGAATGTCAGCAGAGCAGCAAACCAAGATCTTAGCGGACTATATCATGGCAAATGTCCCTGGAGAGCCAAGTCGTAGCGAGGGTGCGGGCGATTGCGCTATCCGCCTGTTAGGCTTCTACCGGAGCGTCCTCTCGCTAATCATGAGCGAGCTAGGAGTGCCAGGAGAGGACTACCCTGTACCAGTAGCTAACGCTTACGAGATGGCAAGGGTCACTTTGGGAGAATGGAGAGAGGAGATGGTTCCTGTTGCCGCATTCATGGAGGAGCTATCTAGCTGGGCCCTTGCTGATGACATAAGCGCCCTAATAGATGTCCCAAAGAAGCTAGCTGCAGAAGCAGCGCGATGAAGCATAACTGGTCTCGTGGTATGGAGCTTCCCATTTGCATTGTCTGCGGCCTTAGTCATATCGCTGCTCACTTGTGGGGAGACGACGACTGGAAGCAATACGCAATAGAGGAATGTCCAGGCTTTAAGTTGCCACACAGTGACTACCTAGCTCTCTATACACGAGAGCCACCGATAGAGCTAGTCGAGGATATTCGACAGAAGGCTGCTAAGCACGAAGAGTGGGTAGAGACAGTTTGGCCTATAAGGATGAGAGAGGAGTACGGAGTATGACCACGAGTGACAATGACATTAAGTTTTGGCTTGCCCTCCAACAGAGCTATGCTGTGAATGGGAGCTATATCGTACCGCCCGAGCTCTTGGGCGAGGCAAAGAGAGTTCTATCAAGCCCTCCCCCGTTTGAGCTCATCAATAGATTTCTTGGAAAGGGAAAAGAAGAATGATTACAGTCAAGTACCCTAACGGCAAATCCGAACGAAGGACCTTCGCCCTAATCACTGGAGATAACCCTATTGGTAGTAAGCGCCCTATCCCAGATGAAGCTATCCTAGAGCTCCTGGACGGCTGTATAACGATTACCGCTGGGAAGGACAACGCGAGAACTACCATCATCTGGCCGTGGGCTAGGGTAACAGAAGTAGACCTAGGACCTAAGGTAGCGGAGACGGTTCTCCTTCGAGAGAGCAAGAGAGGGGGGCTATGAGCGAGGCAGAGAGAGTGACAAGTCTCCGGAAGCAACTTGAGGGGTTACAATTCACCTACGAGGACGTTAGGGCAGCGTTCTTGGCCGGGGCAAAGCGCGGTCGTTGTACTACTAATGATGACGGCGGCGCCTCTGATTTAGGGACTTGGGAGCAGGAACGATTTTCCCAGGTAGTGACGGTTCTCCTTCGAGAAGGTAGGTAGCCATGGAAACTAAACTCTTGTTTTGCGACGACCTAGTTACACAGGAGAACTCTAAGACCACTTTAATGCGTGACCACGTTAGAAGGTGGTATCTTGAGTCCCTTAAGCCGAAGCTAGAACCTAACGGTCGCGTTATTACTGTAGGTGACTGTGTTCCTACAGATGACTTCTACGAGAAGCTACCTCATAAAGTCTTCTGCTTGGGAGGCTAGAGAGCTATCTATATGGACTCCTACCTCGACTCCAATGTAGACATGCTCTCTCTCACGAAGAAGATGCGGGAGAGTATGTTCCCGACGGCAAGCGCTAGTACAGGTAATCTCTCCTTCAAAGAGCGCTACGCGAAGATCTTCGGTTGGGATATGCCAGAGTATCAAGCAGAGGTGTTGCCATACCTTGAAAACGATTCCTTAGAAACATTCCTTCTGCTTGCCCCGCCTGGGCACTCAAAGTCAACTATCATCTGTTTCCTTGCGGCAGATATGCTGGGTCGCAACCCAAACGAGAGAATCATTGTTCTTACACATACCGAGGGATACTCAGCACAGCATCTTCAGTACATCGTGGATATCATGTCCACACCTGCGTTCAAGTCGATGTATGGAGATCTAATTCCGTCTCAGTCCGAGGCCACGCGGTGGACAAGCCTAGAGAAGTTTATAAGGAGGTCCGAGTGGAGGTCGCCGCATCCATCACTTCGAGCGATGGGGATAGGAAGCTCGATTATTGGTTACCGAGCTACTCGGATCCTAGTTGACGACATCGTGACTCAGGCAAACTCGATGACTGTGACACAGAGATCACACCTCGCCAACCGGTACTTTGGCTCTCTAACTAAGAGGCGTGATAAGGGTGCCCGCATCATCGTTATAGGGGCACGTTTCTATATGCAGGATCTCTATGGACGGTTACTCGATCTCTATCCACACCTCGTTTTCAAGGCAACGCCAGAGGAGCCACTCTGGCCGGAGATGTACCCATCGAGCAGACTCGAGGAGGAACGCAATTCTGATTACATCCAGTATATGGCTCAGTATGAGCAGAAGCCTGTTGACCTGGAGAGTGGGTTCCTGCGAGAGTCTGACTTGCACTATTACATGGAAGCACCGCAGCGCCTGCGCATCTTTATAGCGTGTGACCTATCCCACCGTCCTAGCTCGCAAACACGACGGCCAGGCTCTTCTGATCCATTCGCGATGTCTATCGCAGGGTATGAGCCCTTGAACAAGACAGTCTACCTGCTTGATTTTATAGAGACTGGCGCAAGTAACGCACAGATGAAATCCTTAATAAAGACCCAGGCTGCCCGCTGGAACCCAACTCTCGTCACTATTGAGTCTGACGCTGGACAGGCTCTCTTTGTTCAACAGATGGTTGAGGAGACTAATCTCCCTATTCAGGGCAAGACAGCAGAGGGCCTCCCGAAGGCTCTCCGCTACGCAAGCATGGCAGTACACTTCAGGAACAAGAAGGTCCTCGTTAAGGGCCTTCTTGGGATGGACGGGAGGATGAGTCCGCATCAGTCTATGAATAAGTTCATCGAGGGGTGGCGGAGCTTTGGCTCTCCAAATGCACCCGATCACTGCCTGGACGCGGCAGAGCTTAACCTAAGGGCTATATTCAAAGTAGGTGGTGTCCCTGCGACAGGTTCAGTAGTTATGAAGAGGGAATCCCTGCCGCTGTCTGCACAGAGGGCTCTCTTCCACAGACAGCGTGCGAGGGATATGACACCGGTGTTTAAGAGAGGATAAAGAGAGTTAGGAGATTACTATATGAAGAACATCTTCAAAGATTACCTACACGAGCTATTCCAGGCATTCCTTTTTAGGGACGACGTTATAGAACGCTTCTCTGATAGCATCTACCGCGTCGTCAGCGAGAAGGTTATCCACGCGATCTCTCGTGGTTTTGACATCCACGTCAAGGAACTCCTTAGACCCAAGATAGGACCTAAAGAGGAGTACACCGTCTACGAGAGCATGAGACCCGCCACTCTATGGTTCCTCGTCGATCTCTCTAACGCTAGAGATGGAGACAAGGTTGATATAAGGCTATATAAGAGATTATCTGGTGGGGAGTTCCTCTTACACGATCATTACGAAGTAGAAGGTCAGTCAATAACGCCGATAGCGACGTTGTCCGCTACCTTCGCTCCTGCGTGTAGGCTGACGATTACGCAATCGAGAGGGCTGAGTAAGGATATAGAGTATGAAGTCTTCGGAAGATATGAAGGGAAGTAGAGAGGTGAAATGTGAGTAAGAAATCTAGACACTTTAACAAGCCATCGCCAAAGCCAGAACATGACCCAGAGCTCAAACAGAGAGTTTGGTATGGTGCTGGATGCTTGTTGCTAGTACTATTATTCGTAATTATGGTAGGTGGAGCATGGTTGACGCTAGTATAGACATCAACTCTCTAATGCCGCGAGTGACACTGCATGTTGACATAACAGGCATGAAGGAGTTTAGAGTCCGTATGAAGCTCGCGATGTATTGCTTAGGGCTCGCCGTTAGGATCCTTGGATGTAGTATTGAGGTGATTAATAACGAGATTATAGAGGAGTAGCTTATGCCAACAATACTATTCAGTGACGAAGACGGAAACGATATTACTGAGTTAGTAAAGCTGTCTAATGGTCGCGCTACACCCTGGCACTCTTCAGCAACATTCGTATACGAGCACCCTGTCTTTGGCAATGTCGAGATTGGATATAATACGAATGGATATATTACTATGAGTGCTGGCTATGTGTATAAAGAGGTGGAGTAGCTTATGCCTGAACTAAACGAATCATTCTTAGCCCGACAAACATCTCCTGCCCTTCTTGCAGCTGCTGCCACCTCCGTCGGTGCGGAGTCCCTCGATTCCGCCACCGACTCCCCCTGGCGCAAGTGGGGGGATGACGGCTCCATCATTACAGAAGCACAGCGTCTCTCTGCTATAGAAGCAGCAGAGAAACTCTTCTACTCCTCTCCCCTCGCTCACCACATCATAGAGCAGTACACGGACTTCGTCGTAGGGGAAGGTGGTTTTGAGCTAACGAGTAGTAATCGTGACGCGAGAGAGGCTCTGTACGAGTTCTGGCACTCTCCAGTTAATGCAATTCCCCGCAACCTCTACTCTCAGGTACAAGAATACTTCGTCTACGGCGAACTTTGCTACCTCAAGAAGGATCACCCTGACGGCTTTGTATCCCTAACATTTGTGCCACCGAAGGAAATAGACACAGTGACGGAGAAAGAAGGAGTCCCAGGACGCCCAGCGACGGTGATACTAAGCAACGAAGAGGAATATGATATAGTTGACTGGGATCCCATTCAGGACGCCCTCGTTGGCGATTGTTTCTACTTCCGGATGCAGCACCTCGGAAGCGACGTGAGGGGTTACTCTCGACTGCTTCCCCTCGTTGACTTCCTCCGCGCCTGGGAAGCCTTTACGTATAACTACCTCGGGAAGCGTGCTAACTGGGACGCTATCTGGTGGGAAGTAACGTTGATGGGATATACTCAGGAACAGATAGATGATTGGCTTAAGAAGAACAGAGAGCCACCTGCTGCAGGATCCATGTTCGCACATAACGAGCTAGTAGAGTACGGTCTAGTACAGCCAGACTTCAGAGCCAGCGGTGTAGACAGTGATGGTTCCTGGTACCTCAGCTTCCTAAAAGAGACAAGTGGCCTCGGTAGTGGGGGAAAGGGGCAAAGTAGAGTTAGAGACGTGGGGGAGATACTCGACCCAGTCTCTAGAGGGCTATCTACTAGACAATGGGAGGTGCGGACGTGTTACGCTTATATAGGCGCTTACGTCCTCCAGCAAAAGATGGCAGCGGGAGAACTAGCAGAGGATGTCTACGATGTCATCTGTCAGGCACCGAGGCTAGGCGTAAGGGACTTCCAGAGAAGTGCGGGCGCACTGCTTCGGTTCGTCGATGCATTAGAGAAGGCTGAAGAGCATGGTTGGACGAGCAATAGTGTCAATGCAGGGATATTCAAGGATATGCTTGCGAGACTCGGGATGGTAGAGAAGGTGAGGAAGCTACAAGTAGAGGAGGAAGATATAGTAGTGGCTCCTGAGAAGGACGATGCCCCTGAGAAGGAGTTTGTGGACGATGAGTTTGTAGGCAAGGGGAATTCTAGGGATAGGGGTAGAGGAGAAGGGGACGAGGCTGACGATAGGCGAAGGGGAAGGGAGAGATAAAGATATGCCATTACCAAAGCCGAAGGAGAACGTAAGGGACAAGAAAAAGCGAGCGTAATGTAAGGGGCTAGGGTAGCACCCGAAAAGTGGTTATCCGCAGCCACCTGCCCCCCTACACAAAATAATGCGGTGTTCGCAAGCGGAGGTGAATATGACCAAGAGTAAGAAGGAAAACTACTGTGTAGACTGTGGAGCAAGTATAACTTATAGGTCCACTCGTTGCCATTCTTGTGCAAGTAAGAAGTGCTGGGCAGACGGAGTCTTTGACAATGATGAATATCGCTACAAGCAAGCCAGTGATACAAAGAGGCGATGGGAGCGTGGGGTTTACGATGGGGTACATACAGAGGAGTGGCGGCAGAGAAACTCTGAAGCTGTAAAGGCAGCTCATAAACGTGGGGCTTATGGCAAAGAGTGGAGGCAGAAAAAATCTCAAGCTATGATAGCGGCACATAAACGTGGTGAGCTCTTTGGAAAGGAGCACCGTCGGAGATTGTCTGAAGCTATGGCGAGGCGCTGGGCAAGCGGTGACATGGATGGTATTTTTGGTAGAGAGGAACATCGTCGGACAAAAAGTGAATCCGCTAAACTTGCCTGGGCGCGTGGCGCTTATGGTAAAGAGTGGCGTCGTAAGCAGTCCGAGGCAACTAAAAAGTGTTGGGCGCGTGGTGATTACGACGGGGTATTTCAGTCACCTACTTCGATAGAACTTAAGGTAGCTGCTGCTTTGGACATCATGAGTATATGTCACACATCACAGTATAGACCTGATGGTTGCAGCTATATTTATGATGAATTTGTACCATCTAGCACATTGATGGAAGTGCATGGTGATTACTGGCACGGTGCTAATTTTCCAGAGAGCCAACAGCGTGATATTAAGAAGGCGCAGTGGGCGGAGGAGAACGGTTTCCAATTGATAACTATCTGGGAGCACGAAATCAAGAGGTTGGGTGCATGGGCTATTATAGCCCGAGCGTTTTGTAAGAGTTGAACCATGCAGGAGGTGTATGAATGCCTGAGACAAAAGATGGTAAGCATAGGATCCCTGTAGCAGAGTGCAAGATTACTGCGACAATAGAGCTTTCTAGAGAGAAAGGGATATCTGCTCTCTATTGCGGTGGCGAGAAGAAGATTGCTACTTATCTATTTGATACAGATCACTGGAGTATGGAGAGCGCTAGGGCGTGGGTGAAAGCAAGGAGTACTCATGCGGAGTCAGAGATGCAGATAGGGAAGAAGAAGGATGTAGATAGTACTAGTACTATATGTAAGTGCCACGAGTGCGACTACGAAGGGGAGAAAGAAGCGGACACTCTCTGCTCTGAGATGAAGTGCCCTGAGTGTGGAGCGACTCTTGATAAGAAGCCTCCGAGTGAAGAGAAGGAATCTTTTATAACAACCCATCTCACGCTCTCCCTTCCTGCGGCAGAGCGTGTCGCGAGTGGTGACCTCTCTCGTATAATTCATATGGGAGACTTAGAAGAGATAACTTCTTATCCTATTCACCTTATGTGTGAGGGGAAAGTGTACGCAGAGGTAAAGCTATCTCAGTCTGTACACATCGGTAGCGACATCTACGCTTATGAAGTAGAAGTGATGGAAGTATACGATCCTCCACTTGAAACCTACGATAGCGAGGAAGAAGCTATACAAGAGGTAGAGAATGCCCCTGAATCAACCTCTCTTGCCGAGCGCGTCTCCTGGCGACTTCCTCCATTCAGCAGCGAAGGGGGCAACTACTTCCTAGCGCCGACCATTAGAGACCTATTCCCTCCCCACGAGACGTTCGTGGAAGTATACTGTGGGGCGAGTAACGTCCTATTTAGCACCTACCCCGTAAGCACTGAGGTCCTAAACGACACTGACGTAGAGCTTATCAGTGCTTACGAGAGCATGAGAGCCCTCACCCTTCGTCAGCTAATCGAGCTAAGGGGTAAGAACTGGCATCCCTGGAAGGCTAAGTTCGAGTCCCTCAAGGGGCTCATATCCGAAGATGAAGTAAACCAACTTTACCGCTTCCTCTACCTCTCCTGGTACTCCTTCGATAGCAACAGGAAGGACTATCGAGGACGTCCTAAGAACTGGAGCTTAGAAGCAAGGCTGGGACGAGTAGAGAATGCGAGGGTTAGATTGAGAGAGGTTAAGTTAACAAGTGAAGATGGCATCTCTTGCATAGAGCGATGGGATAGTCCTTCTACCGCTTTCTTCTTAGACCCACCCTTTACACAGGAGAATAACATCGACCCGCTACGAGAGACACTCTCTACCATCGAGGGGAAATTTGTCCTAAGGATAAGCGATACTCCAGAGCATAGGAACATGCTGTCTGAATACAATGTTATGTCAACGAGCGTTGCAAGAAGGGCAGGAAGGGTAGTCCCTAACGAGGGTGAAGGGATTGCAAGAGAGCGTCGTGCGGAGCTACTCGTTACCAACTGCGACCTTCCGAGCGAGCTAGAGAAGGGCTCTATATGAATGTCTACTGTTACAAGTGCCTAAATTGCGTCGTGGAGTTCGTGTCTGAGAACCTTCTATACTGCCCCTTCTGCGGCAAAGCTCTTCAGCAGCAAGGGATTGCTGAGTACTCTGCAAGAGATTACACTATCGCAGGCTGGAACTGTATAGCGTTTAGAAGTAAAGAGGCGGGGTTTGTTATGAGAGATAAGATGAAGAAGGGAGAAGGCGCAGGATGAGAATACCTGATCGTTTTAAGATCTTTGGGCAAACTATCTCTGTAGTGTGGGACAAGGAGCTCATTAATGAGGATAGTGCTCGTGGACAAGCTGTATATAGGTGCAATGAAATAAGATTGCAACCATCAACAGAGGGACATCCTATATCGGACGATCAGCTAGAGAAGTCCTTTCTGCACGAGGTGTTCCATTTCATGTTCTATCTGCTGGATTATAAGGTAGGCAAAGTTAGTCTTCGCAGCGACGAGCGACTAGTTGACCTACTTGCACATACACTTCATCAAGTGCTCACATCAGCAGAGTATGATACAGGAGAGAAGTAATGATTGAAATCGTCGTATTCGAGGGCGATACCGCAGACTGGACATTCTCGTTAAAGCGTGGCGGCACTGCCGTAGATCTCGCTGGTGCAACAGCTGCTCTCTCTGTCCCCTTCCTAAGCATCTCCGCTTCCGTTATGACTGTAGACGGTTCTGCCGACACCGCTTCCTACGCCCCCTCTGCAGCTGATACAGAGGGAAACCAGTGCTATCATGTCCCTGCTTTTGTAGTAATTACCTTCGTAAGTGGCGACATAGAGACTTTCCCGTTTGTCCTTACTGTCCAGCCGAGGAACTTCTGGGAGCGAGTGAGTCCCACAACGAGTACAAGTACCAGTACTAGTACTAGTACTAGCACCACGACGACTCTTTAGAGGATACCTTCCTATGTCAACTAAGCTCAGAACTGGCGAACTATCAAAGGCAATGAACTTACTCGTTAAGGCAGATATCGATCTCTGCGAGGCAGATATCCGCTTTCTCAAGTTCTGCCGTGAGCATGGCTACATAAAGTTAACAGGGGTCCTCGTCAAGGATGGCGTTGTCGTCATGGCAGACACTGTCCGGCATGATATACGGTTTGATATAGAAAGGAAAACTTGACATAGGGATAATTTTATGGTATAATGTCTAGTGAGGATGGTTCGCCCTGCACCCTATTGGTCAACCTGACTTGACATGAGCTATCATCTTCATCAATCTAATACGAAGCAAGTCGACCCAACCAAAGGGCGACAGCTATAGAGGCTGTCGCCCTTTTTGTTTTCACTATATAGTAGCTTTATCGACTGATATCCAGGAGGTGCTTATGACAAAAGCTATGAAGATCGCTGGGGTAAGAGAGAGCAATAGCTCTGCTACTCCAAACCTCATAGAGTCCGCGAGGCTTCTAGAAGCTGTAGAGGGCTCGGAGGGACTTGAGTGGGAGATCGAGTGCATAGCAGCGGGCAGGAGTAAGAACCGGAAGAACTATACCCCTGGTGTCTTACAGGCTGCCCTTCCCCTCTTCGAGGGACTCACGAGCTATGCGAACCACCCTTCTAAGCAAGAGATAAAGGATGGCTTAGAGCGTGACATCACGAAGATGGCAGGGTGGGTCACGAACGCTCGATGGGACCCTAACGGGGGCGACGGCAACGGCTCTGTTGTAGGTATCTACCATGCGCTCAAGACTGGTCCCATCGCGTCGCTCCTACAAGAAGCTTGGGAGCGGAAGAACCCGAACCTGGTACAGTTCAGCATACTAGGCGAGGGCAAGCAGAAGATAGCGAAAGATGCTAATGGTCAACTATTCTATGAAGTAGAGGTGATTGAAGGTCTCTTTTCCCTGGACGCCGTTACTAAGGGCGCTGCAGGTGGGCGTGTGAGATCACTAATCGCTTCTGCGCAAGAGGAGGTAATGAAATTGGAAAAGACAATTGAGAACTTAACGTTAGAAGAGCTCCAGGAGCTCCGACCCGACCTGTTCGAGAGCGAAGAGGTGATAGAGGAAGAGGTCACCATCGCCGAGACAGAAGAGGTCGAGGTAGAAGCTACACCCCTCGTGGAGGAGGAAGTCATCGAACCTGTCGAGACTGAGCCTTTGCCACTGAAGGAAATGCAGGAGATGACGAGCGAGCTAGCGTCTCTCCGTGGGCAAATGGTAGAGATCGCTGCCGCTAATGCGAAGATCGCTGCTGCAAATCAGAGAATCTTCCTGGACCAACATATCGGCGACTCCACGCTCCCTGCTCAGGTGAAGTTACAGATTAGGAAGAGGTACGATGGAGCAGCCTTCGTTGAGGCAGATGTCATCACCGATATCGCAGAGAACGTTAAGGTATGGGCAGAGGTCTTGCGAGAACAACCGAGAATGGGCCCGCTTACAGCTGGTCCAGACAAGGTAGACAACCTCTTGAACGCAGTTGAGGGGATGCTCGCAGGTAAAAACGTCAATGACGTCGACCGCTTCCACTCTGTGAAGGAGGCATACTGCAAAGTCACAGGCTCTCCGTTTGACATCGGCAGATCGCAGTTCGCCGATAGCGTCATCGCAGAGTCCATCAACTTCGCTTCCTGGATGAAGCCTAACCTCCGTGAGGCACAGCTTCGGGAAGCCATCACGTGGACGAGCGTGCTAGGTGTATCCATGTATAGGCGGCTTATTGCAGAGTATCGCATCCCCATCTACGATGAGTGGAAACAGATCGTAAGCGAGATCAGTGAGCTGAAGGACATGAAGCAGCAGCTAAGGGAGCGCACGGGCTACTATGGAGTACTTCCTACCGTCCTAAAGGGCGGCACCTATCAGCCACTAACTTCCCCCGGCGAGGAGGAAGCCAACTTCACTCCTGGAAAGTACGGTGGGCTAGAATCTTGGGACTGGGAAGACGCACTGAACGACGACCTCGGTGCACTAAAGAAGATCCCGAAGAAACTAGCGCTCACTGCCAAGGTGACACTCTACCGCTTCATCTTCAACTTCTTGCGAGACGGTGCGACCACAGCAGTAACCTATGGAGCTGCAGCCAACTTGTTCTCCGCAGGACACGCCAATGTCGGCACAGACGCCTTAGGCACCGCTGGTCTAACGACAGCCATACGGGTAATGCGTTCACAGACTACGCTAAGCTCCACTGTGACATTCCTGGCTGTTCGTCCTAAGACCCTCATTATACCGAACGAGCTAGAGGTTCTATCAAATCACCTCTGGGCGAGCCCGAACTTCGTTCCTGCTACCATCGACGGTGTCAACAACGTCGTCGTGAACAACCCTCACAAGGGGAAGTACGCGCCTATCGTTGTCGACCACTTCACAGTAGCAAACCGCTGGTTCCTAATCGCCGACACGAATCTCGTTCCGACTATCGAGGTGGGCTTCTTGGACGGAAGAGAAGAGCCCGAGCTATTCTCCCTCGCGGAGAATACTGGATCCGCCTTCACAGCGGATAAGGTAGTGTGGAAAATAAGGCATGTCTATGGTGCCGGTGTTCTGGACCATAGAGGACTGTACTCGTCAATCGGCTAGAGATAGTCATTGACATCAATCGTATACCATCGTAGGGGAGGACTTTATCCTCCCCTACGATAACAAGGCAGAGGCGCACATCAGAGGAGACGACGATAGCAACGAGTCGTAGTACCAGTGATGCGCCTTCGGCAAATATCACTGTAGGGGAGGAATAGTACCCTCCCCTACGGTAGCAAACCCAAAAGGAGGTTTTGCAATGTTAGAATTTCGCAATATCCCTGGTGACCTTCGGGATCACATCGTCCTCCCCATCACGCTCACTGGAGCTATGACAGAGTCCTACGCCATTTGGCAGTCGCCGTTCGCCTGCCGCATCCGGGACATCGTCGCCGTATGGTCAGCAGACCTAACTGGTGCTGGTGGAGTCTATACACGGGTAACAGTGACGAACAGGGGCACGGCTGGCGCTGGCGTTACAGTGTTAGAGACTACGAATTTTAACAGTGGCGCTGTCACAGGATTTGATGCCTACGCTATATACGATCCTGCAACGTACCTCGCAATCGACGCTGGCACAGTCATCTCTGTCGAGTATATCGCTATTGGTGGCGGAGAGGACATGCCGCCTGCCTGCATCTTTGTCTCTTACGAGAGTCAGTAGAAATTCGTTCTGAGGGGTCATAAGGGGAGGATTAGAAGTAGTGTTAGGGGAAGTATAACACTAGGATTCTTCGAGCTACACTCTTATGACTTCTTAGTATAAGGAGGGCATAATGCCACAGGATGAATTTTTCATTGACGCACAAACTGCAGCTGTAGGCACGTTACTATTCGACGTCTTTCAGGCGACGAGAACAGTCCGCGTGACGGAGGTTGGGTATTACTGGTCCGCTACAGTCACGGGGCAACCTATAAACTACATCAATATCAATCTGCTATATCTCGGCACTGTCGGTATAGGCCGAAGGGAGCTCGCTAACAGAGACTATGCGAGGGGTACAAACGATGCTGGCCATATAGAGCGTATTCTCTGGACTAACCCTGGCAATCTCGTCTTTGTCGAAGATGACGTCCTCGCCATCGAGCGAGAGGTAGTCGCTGGGAGCATGGTCTCCCCACGACTGTTCGGCTACGTGAAGTACCTCGAGGTGCCCGGGCCAACAACGAGTACGAGTACTACTACCACGAGCTCGAGTACAAGTACCAGTACGACTACTTCAACAAGTACTAGTACCAGTACAACTACTACAACGAGTACCTCTACAAGTACTAGCACGAGTACAACTACTACGAGTACAAGTACTACTACGAGTACTACAACTAGTACGAGTACTAGTACCTCTACTACGACTACGACAAGCACCAGTACGAGTACAAGCACAACTACTACGAGTACAAGTACTACTACGAGTACCACCACGAGTACGAGTACAAGTACAAGCACTACTACTACTTCTACTTCAACGACAACGACTACAAGTACTAGTACGAGTACAAGTACGACCACTACCAGTACGAGTACTACAACTACTACGTCGACGAGTACGAGTACCAGTACGACTACTACGAGTACTAGTACGACTACTACAACTACAACTAGTACTTCTACATCAACCTCAACGTCGACCACTATAAGTACTAGCTCTAGCACGAGTACTACTACTACTACTTCGACTACTACTTCCACCTTCGCGCCGTGGGGTGAGGAGTCGACGACGAGTACGAGTACTACGACATCGACGTCCACGACCACCACGAGTACAAGTACTACTACGACGAGTACAAGTACTACTACAACGTCAACGTCTACCTCGAGTAGCACGAGTACGAGTACGTTCGCACCGTGGGAAGGATAAGAAGGTTAAGAGGAGTAGGGGAAGGGTAATTCCTCCCCTACTCCCTTAAGAGGGGTAGTAGTTAATGGCTCTAATTCACCTCCAGAACTACATAGATGAATTAAAGCGACTTGTGCCACAAGTAGAGGACGAGTTGCCCGTTGGCTCCATTGAGGAGCGATTGGGAGACGCTGTCCGTTTCTACTCTCGGATACGACCGAGACTGAACGGTGTTAGGGACTACAGTGGGGATGATAGTACCTATGAGTTCGCCCTACCTGCCGACTGGGATCCACAGTTCTCCAGTGTAAAGAGCATCGAGTACCCGCAGGGGAACCAGGACCCAGACTATCTCGGTACTGACCAGTGGTTTATATATAATACTCCTGCAGGACAGGTTCTTCGTCTTAAGACAACACCTTCTAGCGGAGAGACAGCACGAGTCTCCTACTCTCGCATGCATAAGGTCAGCAGTCAACAGAATACCATAGTAGAAGCTGACAAGAGGGCTCTATGCTATCTCGCAGCCTCTTTAATTGCGAGGAACCTAGAGTCCAAATATGCTAGTCATACTGAGCCATCACTTGCGGCTGACGTCGTTAACTACCGTACGAAGCAGAGGCAGTACGCAGACGTCGCTGATCACTTCGAAGCGTTGTATAAAGCTCACTTCGGAATGAAGAGAGGCGACATCGTCCCTGCCGCTGCAGCTTGGGGGCCGATAGACTTCCCCTTTACAGAGAGGCTAGGGGTTACACCACCATAAGTAAGGAGATGGCGAGTGGATACAAGCATAAGCCGGTTGAGAGAGAGGTTGTGCCTAGATAGAGAGTGTTGGCAGACACAGTACCTTGCAGGTGCCGATGCGCGATACGAGCGACACCTGGAGGAAAAGAAGTCCTACTTTATTAACTTAGGGCACAAGATGATCCTGGTTAAACAAGGTAGGGCATTCCTTGCACCACAGTTACAGGCGCTCTACGCAACTTATCAGAGAATGGTCAGTGAAGATGAAGCTCTAAGTGATTGGAGATGTCAGTGTAGGCATTGCAGTGTTGCAGATACGCACTTGCCGACTGGTGAATAGACCGGAGTTGTCATAATGCCTAACTGGAGAGATGCGAGCAACGAGCTAAAGGTGCTATTAGAGGCTGCTGGCGCAGAGAATGTCTTCGACTACGACCCTAGCTTTCGTCAGCCGTCTGATTTCAAGGAACTCGCTACAGGGTGGGACGATGCCACCAACTTGCCACTTCTCCATGTTTGGTTTATGACGAGAAAGAGTAGAAGAGACGAGCGAGGTGGTGCAAGTGCTAGCGTGTGCCTCGGAGAACAATTGATACGTGATGACTACGTTATAGAAGGATTCTATGGGTACGGCAGGGGTGGAAAGACATACTACGCTTGGCAAGACTTAATAGAAGCAGTCATGGATATATTACTCGTTAATGTTAGCCTCGGCGATCTCTTGCTAGCCCCGAGCGCTACAGAGATTGATTACAGAGAGCTCGGAGACTATCTCTGTCACTACGTGAAGATAGAAGCGCCGGTAGCGCGAAGACAAACGTTGACTTATGTATAGAGAGTGTAGTGTATATGGGCTGAGGAGAGAATGCAAGGGAGTCTGAAAGGACGGTCAAGAGCCCTATGGTAGCTAAATACGAAGAGTATAAAAAGTACAAGAAGTATGTTATCAAGACGCACATGGAGAAGCCTCCCAGTGTGTTAGAATACTGGTGGGCTCCGCCAGGAGAGCCGGAGCCTGCGAGGTTTCCAGTCAGTGCTGATGGAATACTCGAGGGTCTTACAATAGACTATCCTCGCTTTCGCCAGTTAGAGATAGAGTGGAAGCTAGAGGTGATAGAGGTCGCAGGGAAGAGTGATAGCAAGAGTGTTCCTGCGAAGGCCGAGAGCGTAGGTAAGGAGGTATAACGATGGGTTCTGGGGCACCGAGTGTCTTAACTGCAATGTCGATAGGTGGTACAACAGTACCAATTACTGGTGGCAGTGTATCTGGCCTTCACGAGCCAATACTAGATCAGGGGCTTAGGGGAATCGCTGCTAAGGACTTTGGTAGTTACAAGGGGCCCTTTCGCGCAGAAGTGTCAGCAGAGGGATTAGCTAACAGTGCTGTTCTTACATCGCTCGCTACTAGCATTATTGGAGCTGGCGGCACACTGAGCTCCTCCCCCGCCAGGCTCGCCGCAAATCTCGGGAGTGGTGGCATCGGTATATCTGCTACGGAGTGCGGTGTGACAGAGTTAACTATTCGCTTTAATCGTTCAGAGGGTGGGGTGACTTATTCAACGAGTATGATTGGGTGGGAGGTAACGGTAGGTGCTGGACCAAGCGCTCTAACTACTGAGATCAAACCACTTGTGGGTTGGAATACAACAGCGTCTGTTGCTGGCACTGGAGCAGCTTGTGTAATAGAAGGAGAGATATCCCTATCCCGTGAATGGGCCCTTCTTTATTGCGGTGGCGATCAATACGCGAGTAACTCGTATGCTGGTGGGTTAGAGTGTACCGCCCGATTCTCACTTGATTTCGCGTCAGGTACCGCGCTGAGTGGAGCTATAGCTCATGATAAAGTCGCAGTGACCGTTGCGCTTGCTGACGAGGATGGTGGCTCCGCAGTATCTATCGCAATGCCAAACTTCTACCTCTCTGATAGCCCTGTAGAGATTGATTTCGGTGGTACGTACGTTATGACAGTTATCTCCGGTCGTGCCGTCTACATGGATGCCACAGGCCCTGTAACTATCTCATAGTATAATTGGCAACAGAAGACACCTTCTGTTGCCAATAAACTCCTTTCTTCTTTCCCTAGCAAGAGGTCGATGTAACCCATCGGCCTTGCGCTAGGATTAAACCTGACAGTGAGCTGTCAAGAAGAAAGTAACGAACGCAAGTAACGGATGATAACGACAATGGCCTTAGAATTAACTATACAACCTCAGTACGAGCTTATCTCCAGAGAGGACCTCGCTGCCCTCGCGCAATCAAAAGGGCTCTCTGTTACTATTCGCACTCTTCGCTACTGGGCAGAGAAGGGTTGGATTCCACGCCCTCTCCGCATCGAAGGAGAGGGACTCCGTGCGTACTACCCTAAGGCTCTCCTAGAGCGCGTTCGTGTCCTCGCCGCAATTCGTCCATATAGAATATCAGCGATAAGGGAGAATGTCGCTGAGGTAGAGACGGTTCAGTTCGGAGAGGACTCTTTCTCTGTCCTTCCCGCAATAGCGAGGTGGGAGAGAGACAATACCGAGTTCACAATTCAAATGCTCGAGGATGGAACTGGAATGTTACTCATTCAGAGAAAAAAGGGGAAGGGGAAGAAGATGAAGGAGAAGAGTTCCTCGTGAAGAAGAAACTAACAGGAGTGATTCTTTCTGACACTCACGTCGGGAGCGCCTTTGGTATATTCCCACGAGGGTTCAGAGGATCTACCGGAAGCGAGATTATACTCAACAAGGGGCAGGAATATCTTCTCGAGTGCTTTGACTGGATACTAGAGAAGATGCCGAAGAGGTTAGACTTCTTAATCTTTAACGGAGACATTGCGGACGGTATTGGGAAGAAGGATGACGGTCGCTGGAGAGTGGAGCCAGACACCGACTTCCAGGTACTCGCGGCGAAAGCACTATTTCTCAGAGGCAGTCCGCCGTTACTAAGCCGTGCGAAGAAGAAGTATGTTAGTAGGGGAAGTGCTTATCACTCTGGCACGGGCTCCTACCTAGACGAGATGTTCGCGAGGGAAATAGGGGCCGAGGTAGACCGCATGGGTCACTACGCATCCTCCTGGCGAATACTCTCCTGCGAGGGAATAGATATAGACATCTCTCACCATAGGTCCGTCAACATTCGCTACGAAGCGTCGCAAGGCGAGAGAGAACTCCAGTTCGATAGAATGGCTGCTGATATCAAGGATGGTAGCTCGGACCTCATCGCGAGGTCTCATGGGCACCGCTACGTTAAGCTCAACGTCGACGGAGACCTCTTCGTAGCTACTCCACCTCTATGTCTTCAGACAGACTTTGCCAAAATGAGCAGATTCCCCAACCGCTATCTCTCCAGAGTGATTGGTGCAGTCAGGGTCGATCTCTATCCGGAGCTGAAGGTAGACGGTATTCAGAATAAAGAGGAGTACGTTAAGATTACAGGGCTAGTTCGGCCTCACCCTAAGATAGGAAAAGAGTCACTATGAGTAATGCAAGTAGCACGAGTGCTGCACCAATACCACGCTTCACGATGGAGGAGTTGCTACGAGAAGCCGTGGAAGCAGTGCCGACGGACGGGCGATGCATCTTCACAACGAGGGAGCTCGCGAAGCTCTGGGGTTACACAACGCAGAATAGCGCGAGGAGACAGATGGATCTATTGATGGAGAAGGGCTGGAAGTTCCCTGCGACGAGGAAGAGTATTCTAACTAGGACTGGCGACTTAACGAGTACTCACGCTTACGCAGTAATGCCACCGGAAAGCGGTAACGGAGAAACTACTTCGGGAGGTAAAGCGTAATGTCAGAGGAGCGAAGGCACAACTATGATTCCCTTGCGATGCTCGTAGAAGAGACGTTGGGGTCATTGAGGGCTAGAGATGAAGATGTCGTTCTTAACGCAGAGCGACTCAAGACAGTAGTAGATACCACGAGGGAAATTAAGGAGCAGCTAATCCTCATGAATGGGCGCGTTAGGGAGAACAAGGAGGATATCATAGCGATCAAGGCTGCGCCGTCGCTAACGAGGGGGTATTATGACACCCAGAGGGAAGCGGTGATCAATCGGATAAGAGTACTCGAAGGAAAGGCTCCTGCTATCGTTCAGAGCCTCGTTATCGGTCTTACAATGGGAGGCGTCATGGCGATGGCAAATTATTTCCTAAGTAGGTCGCCATAGTATAATACAACGTATAATACAATAGAAAAGGAGAGAGTTATGGGCTGGAAAGAATATCAGGAGAAGATCGGAGTCAAGCATAACTTCGGGAAGTATGGCTGCGAGGATTTCTGGGTCATGCTAAGGAGACTCGACTCCTTCCCTTACGGAGAGACGAGGGGCGGGGAGGGAATGACAGCAGAGGATCTAGAGGAAGCGAAGGTTAATCCTAAGAAGGCTGCGGAAGCAAGGGATAAGATGGAGGCAGACCTCATAGGATGTATCCTCGATTGGCATATCGCGGATCCCACGATACAGGACGACAAGGATGTCTCTGCTAAAGAGAAGGCACGCTCTATGCCACTTCCTACCATAGAGGACTTATCCCCTCTCACGAAGCTCCCTACCGAGTTCATCGTCTACATGATAGAGAGCTTGCAGCGTGATAGTGAGCTTGCGGAGAAAGTAAAAAAAACGACCACGACTTAATCTGGGCAGCTCTCATGGGGACAGGCGGGGCTGTCCCGTCGTGGGCGATGGAGATACAGCTCATGGAACAGTTCGGCTGGACAGAGAGGGAGTTGTACGAGGATGTGTCGTTGGAGACGGTGATAAAGATAGGAAAGCTGAACGAGATGAAGGGTAAGGCGAACTCTGTTAGGAGTAATATGGCTAAGACGTCTGCGTCTGTGAGAAAGAGGTAGGGTAGGATGGCTGTACAAATCACTACGGGGGAATTTCGCTTTGGCAACTTCCGCTTCGTCTTCCGCATGAGTCCCGTCTGGGACAAGATGGCGAAGGAGTTCGAAGATATTGCGACGAGTATTCTCAGTAAGGAAATGGAGAATGTTGCAAGGGAGATGGGGAAGGAGATGCTAAGGAATATCAAGAAGTTTGCCCTTCCTCACAGCTTCACAGGGAGACTAGCCGATGCTCGCGTGCCAGCCCACGGAGGTACATGGAGATACTGGATCTCCCCGCCAGGCTTCGGTGGTGGCGCTACTGGCTTGGGCTGGCACATGACCGTTGGCTTACATCAGCCGGAGAGTGTTAGTCCAGCAGTTGGTCGCCCCGTGAGTATGTATGCGAGTGCTATTGAGTTTGGTGCTAAGCCTAGCTATCCTCTGGGAAAGCAGGCACGGCTTCGTATTAAGTCATGGGCCATGGCAAAAGGGATGACAGCGACTCAGGCTCATCGTATAGCGAGGGCGATATATCTTCGGGGGACGCGTGCTCAGCCATACTTCGAGCCTGCAGCGAGAGCGACAGCACAGGGGGCGTTGGGATGGCTCGAAAAGGGTGGCACGAACTGGCAGAGTAATGTAGAAGCGTACTTCGCAGGGTGACAACTCCTCCTGTCAAACAGGAAGCTTCTCAGGACACGCACGCTCCAATGAGTCACGTTGTGTCCTAATGGCCGTGCCCCGGCCAAGGATATTCTTTGCAGGATAGGTGAAATATGAGTATACCACTTAATCTAGACGTTGTCGTTAGACAGACTGGAGCAGAAGTGTTCGGCCTGCTTGAGAAGGGTATTGCATCTGTAGGACAAGCTGCGGCTGCTAAGACAGCAGCTGGTTTACAGAGTGTTGAGAAGTCCCTGCAGGGGGTAATGGCCTTTGCTGGTCCAGTATCCATAGAGCTAGGCTTCATCTCGTCGGCACTGCTTACGCTTTCTCAGCAGGCACAAGTTACTCCTATGCAGCTGGATTTATTAGCCACTCGCTTAGATGATTTTAGAGTAAGTCTTATTAAGGCAAAGTTTCCAGCCCTCGACTTAGAGCAAGCGTTGAGGAAGCTGACGAAGGAGGACTGGGTGCTGCAAGATGGCGTGCAGCGAGCGTCCAATGCCCTTCGCACACAAGCCATAGCGTTACAAACTGTAGAACGCTCCACTGTTAGAGTCACTCAAAGTACTAAGAGGTCGACCGTTGCAACGAAGAAGGCGGCCATTGCCACGAAGTCTATGGGCAGAGAAGCTCGTCTGACAGCGCTGTCAGGTATGAACGTCCTCTCCTCTGCCACGCAAGGTGTTATGATGGCAATGGGGCTCCTTCAGGGCAGTGTCATGAGTGTCGGCTTCGGCCTCATCTTCCTGCGATACTCCATAGCGCCTATAACCCTTGGCGTCGCCGCACTCGTGGCATCTATTGGTGGGGTCGTCAAGGCTATCACCTTCGTTGGCCCTGCGTTCGAGAAACTCGTTGCGGGGCCTATGACTAGGGTAAAGGCAGCAGTAGTAGAAGCAATAGGATACTTCTCTGGCGCTGTCTGGGTAAGAATCATCGTGCCGACCATCCGTATTCTCGCTGATCTCACAGAGAAGTTCCGAGACCTTGCCCTCCAAATGTGGCTCGGCACAGGAGTACAGAAGGCTTGGGGGGAACTGCTAGGAATGATTCAGGGGACCTTCCAGAACCTGAATAGGACAATTAAAGAGCACGGTGGGATTCTAAAGTGGGTAGTGAGGACAGGGTTTATTATAGCGATAAATGTCCTGAAAGGGTTAATTTATCTAATCAACGTTGCTATTAACGTCCTGCCTCAGTTGGCTTATATGTGGCGGAATCTGTCAAAAGATCTCAAGGGAGTATGGGCTACACTAGGGTTAGTAGCAGGGGCACTAAAGGAGTTGGGCCTGGACGCAATTATACAAAAGGTAAAGGAGTGGGCACTGGACGCAGACTTATCAGAGATGCTCGTCTTGGCCCTCGCCGTTGTCAAGAATAAGAAGGGAGCACTGATAACACTCCTCTCGAATTTCCTGTTTGAAGAGTTACTCGGGCTATTCACGGACTTTGATGCTGATACTACAAAGTTGTGGACTAGCACGTGGAACTTCGTGAGCGCAGGAGCCTTCATTGGCTTTACAATAGCTGGTCCAAAGGGTGCTATAGTTGGTGTCGCGCTAGGACTACTCATTGGCCTATTCACTAATTTCAAGACAGAGGTCGTAACTGCTAGCTACGAAGTACGTATTGCAGTCGAGAGGATGTCACTTGCTCTATACGAATGGGCTGTACGAAGCAAGGCTGTAACCGGGGACGCCCTGATAAGCGTACAAGACAGTATTGCTAATATGAAGCAGGAGATCGGGGAATACGAGCAGTGGAAAGGAATGGGTAAGCCGTCGCTCGAGTTCTTTCTCGACCAGGACACGACCGTACAGAAGAGTTTTGGCGAGTGGCTGGACGCCATGGAGAAAGTAAGAAGTAGGAGGCAAGGGACGACACTGGGAAAGCAGGATATTGTTATCCCGAGCATTGCAGGGTGGCGACAGGAAGATATGTTGACACGGCCAGAAGCTATCCCTTACAGCATTGGTGCGGGGATTGCAGGATTGGCTGAAAAGATTACAGTCATCATCACCGGCAATAACATCTACGGTAAGCTCGACGATGAGGACGTAAAAGTGTGGGCAGGGCAGATAGGCTACGCTTTAACGAGGCGCACTATCACCCGCTACGGAGCAGGATTACCATAAGGACGAGAGAGGACAAGAGAGGATAACATACGATGGCATCACTATCAGTATCGTTCGGGGGAAGTGTCACCTACGGTGTAGAAATATTTAATCTAACCACTGAACTAGGATTAGGCAAACGAGCTAAGCGTTGTAGTGGGAAGCTGTGGATAGATACCGAGAATCGCCCTGTAGCTAGGCCACTAACGGGCCAAGAGATCATCATCTACATTGATGGCTCCCTGGCATTCGCTGGCGTTCTCACCCAAGTTGGCGACGAGTGGCTCAACCCTGTAGTCTACAAAGTAACCTTCGATGCCATAGATTATACCTTACAGTTGGATGCTAAGCTCGTGACCGGGACGTTCGAGGAACAAACGTTCCTAGAGAGAGTTGCAGCACTACTGGGTGAGTATGCACCGCGCTTTTTTTTGGGTGTCGTTGAGGCCACCGAAGATAAAATCCCCGAGCAGAAATACGATCACCGCGAACTCTCTGCTATCTTCGACGAGCTAGCGGAGCTCGCTGGTATATACTTCGAGCTCAAGTTTGACAGATCAGTTAACTTCTATCGGACAGGTGACCCAGCTCCTATCTACGCACTCAATATCGAAGACACTACCTCAATAAGCGACTTCGTTATCCTCGAGGACTGGTCAGACCTACACAACGTACTCGTTATCAAGAACTTCACCATGCGGAGTGCTTATTCTATCAGCGATGAGTTTGTCGTCGAAGGTGTACAGAGCTTCTTCCCTTTGGCTTACCCGCCGTGGTCTGCCGAGGAGACAGTAGTACAGGTTAAGTATGGAGACGATCCGTGGCAGACCAGGACATCTGTACTAGATCCGCTTGGTGCTCAGAGTGAGTTTGAGATGTACCGGCCTGAAGCGGGTGATCCAGAAGAGGAGCCAGCGGGAGAAAAGGCGGCACGACTTGCAGCTCTAGAGGTTGAGAAACAGGAGCTTCTCGATGGCTATACAGGTGAAGCTTATGTCTGCCTCTGGAATGTAGGAATTCGGTTCCCGTTAGACGATCTCCCACTGGATGGAAGCGTCGTTCGTGTAATCTACCCCTTCGAGCGGAGGGAGCAGGTACTGGAGTCCAGAAATCTAAGCTCCATCGCTGTCATGGCGGGAAGAGAAGGCACTAGTGGCACCCACGAGAAAGCCATCAATCTGCCTGCATTACACGCCGTTAGCTTGCGCTCTGCTACAGACTATGCAGAGATGTTGTTAGAGAGAGGAGCCTGGCCTTCGATGTCGGGGTCCTTCCAGACATATATAACAGGGTGGGAGCCTGGACAGGAGTTCATAGTAAGCTCTGCAGTACGGTCAATTAAGAACCCTCGCACAGGCGCCGATGGCCTACTTGTGTGGGTCAGCAGGGTAGTTAAGACGATCACTGCAGTGGAGGATGATGGGGGGGCGTTTAAGATACATCACGAGGTGAGTTTCACTGATCAACCACAGTCGGCCCCTATACCTCTAGACGAGTACTTACACAGAATAGTGAACCAGTCATCTCGTATAACCCCACCAGGGAATCCACCCGCAGTGCCATCGACTACGAGTACAACTACGACGATGCTGCCGTATAGTACTAGTACGACGACGACGATACTGCCACGGCCTATTCTTATGGCTAAGTATACAGAATTAACATACTAGGTAGGTGTAGATATGGTTGAAATTGGAAAAACTTATGCTGCAATGCATACCGGAGCGACAATTGGAGATCTGCAATGGGCTGGTACGATAGATCCAGACAATACATGGTTTGTCATAGAGTCCCATATAGGTAATCCTAAGACTCTCAGGGTCCGGGGTAGCCAAATGCTAACCAGGGCGCAAGTTATGTTCTGTGTCCCAGGGACATTGTCAGTAGATGATGACCCTGCCCCTTGGTTCATCTGTGGTGCACCAAACGGGGTCTACATCACTGGTATCGCCCTCGTCGTTAAGACCCCTGGCACAGTACGAAGTATCATCGTAGATGTAGAAAAGAGCACTGATGGGGGCACTACGTGGACAAGCATCTTTGGCGAGCCATGGATATCCGGAGCACACGATGGCCCTGAGGACTCAGCTACCTTGATTAGTGGTGGTGGCGCATTTACTACGAGCATGGAGGGGCTTGTGATTGAAAGAGCTATACCTCATGCAGCGACAGGAACGATTACTACTGTAATCTCGAGCACTGAACTCCTTGCGAGCTTCGGCGATTGGGACATATCGACCTCCGATCAATATCTCATCGCTATTGGAGGTGGGATCCTCCCTAGTGAACGTGTGGGGATAGGGGCGTCGGCAGTGGTGGGTATAGCGACACTTCTTCAGGACCAGTTACTGCGAGTGGGTATCGAGCAAGCTGACGGTGCTGACTTGACAGTGAGTGTGAGGGTGAGTCCACTGTAAGGGTAAAGTGACGGGTAGAGTGAGATATCGAGCAACGTCGCGACGGTGAGGGGAGGAGGGGTCTTCAGGGTAGCAGGGGAAGTGACATCTACAGAATCGGCTGTCTTGGCGAACACTGCACCGACCGATCCGGACGAAGGTGGGTATAATTGATAAGGGGAGTGAGAGGATGAGGGAGATTAGAGGACGGAATTCGAAGTGTATGCGAGCTAGAGATGAATGGGAGATACTATCGCTCCAGGAGGTCTCTAGTATTTCAGAGGCAGGCTTGACGACGAGCTTGAAAGTGAGGCAATAGAATGGCGTTCTCGGATGTGTCGTTTGCATACCGGGTTGCGGACATCAAATACTATTATGGCGGCGTTAGTGACTCCACTGTTTTTGCCGTTGGGGCTTTTGGCTACAGTCGGCCACGACTTCCTCGCAGCGTTCGAACTGCTTCTGAAGTATTTCTCGTCTTTGAAGCTCGCTGTCGAGTCGAGGGCCTTTCCGATGTCTGGTATGTATTTTTCACCAGGTCGTTGGACTCTGGGATTACGTGGGAGGGACCGAGCAGAGTAAGCTCAGGAATAGCTAGTAGCGCTGAGATGCAAGCAGACATCTCCATTTCTTCGGACGGCACGCTCTTCGTGGTATGGAGCGAGAACCTTCGCCAGGGTTATTTTGTGAAGTCCGATGACGGTGGCCTGACCTGGTCTGCGCCGTCTGCTCTTCCAAGGGCAGGAACTTATCAATATTCTTGCAGGATAACAGCTCATAGCGATGGACAGCGATTAGTTGTAGCTTATAGCGAGGGGCCACCGTCCTACCCACAAGCCTTTGTTCGCAGCTCTGATGGTGGAAGTTCATGGCAGGGGCCGGTTAATTCTGGCAATACTCGCTATGAATCTCCCGACTTGAAGTTTGTTGGAGATATTCTATATGGCGGGGCATGCAGCGGTGGTCATTTGTGGCCGTCTCGGTCAGCCGACTTTGGGGCAAGTTTCTCTACTAGCTTTGAGGACCCGAGCGACCTGTACGAGGGTGTAGGAATCTATGCTGAGACTGGGAAGTTATGGATAGCCTTTCATGATGGTGGCTTTCCAACTTCTCGCCCGGTTGATTGTTACTATACCTTGAATGACTTTGGTTCGTGGAACCTGTCGGCTATTTCGGGGTCAACAAATACCCAATGGGTGTCTATAGATAGATGGGATGGGGACTTGCACTGCGTTTGGGAAGATGGCGGGTATTCGCCTATTGCAATACGCCGCTCTGTTTCAGCGGATGATGGAGGTTCGTGGTCAGCCGCGACTACCATTGCCGAGGGGATTGATCCCCATGTATCAGAGGTATTTCCTTATACATTGTCGCTTCCTGCTGGGAGTATAAGCACTACACCTGTGTGTGGAGTGGCTGCCGCCGTCACCTATTTCTTCCTAGCATAAGAAAGCAACCCCTCGCGAAGGGTAAGCAGTACTTCTTTACCCCCATTTGACAAATATTCAGTTATATGGTACAATCTGGGAGGAATGAAGATAAGAAGCCTCGACAGACTGGAGAGAGGAGTTAATAGAAGATGAAGCGTATCTGTGTACTGACGGACTACTACGAACCTAATGTGGCTTATTCATTAGTCCGCGTAGCCGGAAACCAAATTAAGCAACTCCTTCGTGCTGGCTACGATCCACTTGTTATGGTAGACGAGCATTTCCCCGATAGTGGCAACCCTTATCCCTGGGACTCAGTTCGACTCCATCGACTTCCATCAATACCTCGAAGCAACAATATAGAGCTCCTTGACGGCTGGCGTGACCATTTAGAGCATATGACAGACTCTATGCAAGAAGGGCTAAAGGGCATTGATGTAGTACTAACCCATGATTTGATATTTCAACCTGCTCAAATAACTTACAATCTCGCGAGTAGGCAAATCGCAGGGGAGAGAGGCAACTCTCTGCACTGGCTCCACTTGATCCATTCTGCAACTAGCCCTGGCCTCATCAATACCACGAACGAGTATCTGCAAGTTACGAGAACCCCCTTCCCTCATTCAAAGATCATCTTTCCCAATGCATACTCTAGAGAAAGAATTGCTAGAAACTTTGGCTACGACGAGAAAGATGTTGCCTGTGTACCACACGCTATCGACTACTGTGATTTCTTTGGCTTCCATCCTCTAACTACTAAGCTAGTAGATGATAAGAGAATGCTAGACGCAGAATTCATCGGTAACTACCCTGTTCGTCTAGATAACGGTAAGCAGGTCGAGCACTGCATCCGTGTCTTTGCACAGATGAAGAAGCTAGGACGCAGTGTAAGATTTGTCGTGTTCGATTTTCATTCCACGGCTGGCCCGAAGCTAAAGTACAGGGATTATCTGAAAGAGTTGGCTGTAGAGCAGGGCTTGACTGATATTGAACTAACATTCATGTCTGAGTTCGACGAGTCTCTGAAGACGCAGAGTCCAAGAGAGATGGTAAGAGACTTGGCAATTCTCAGCAATGTGTTCATTCTTCCAAGCCGTTCGGAGACTTTCTCGTTAGTAGCAGCAGAGAATTTCCTCGCAGGATGTGTAGGAGTGCTTAATAGAGATTTCCCTGCTATGTTTGACATCTATGGATACGACCCACTGTATGCTAAGTGGTCCAGCAATGTTGACGCAATGACCGGATTTGACGGCAACACGAATGTAGATTATTCTCCCAGTATAGACCATTACTGTAAAGATGTTGCCTTAAGAATTATAGCAGAGGTGCAGACAAGCAGGTCTCTTCATCTTCAGACAAAGCTCCGCATGGAGAATAATCTTGACGCAAACTTCAGGCGGTATCTCCAGCCACTATTGTACTCGTGGGACTTTGAGATGGGAGATAGAAGGATAACTGCGCTCCCGGCAGGCTAAGGTAGTATCTAATCTTCCTGTCTAGGAACACGGTTGCGTCGTGGTAGAGATAGTGTAAAATGCGGGGAACTTGACGGTTGCCTCCATAGACTAAATAGCTTGCTTTAGAATTTTTGTAAGAGCTAATCTTGGTTTGAGAAAGATAGCACTCTTGCATTAGGACCTGTTGGAACTCTGTTAGAAATATCCTGTCGCTGGTTAATGTAAAGGTTAGGCAGCCGCGAGCACTTCGGAAGATGGATCCATCACCATCTACATAGCCACGACAGTAGTGACGCAGCAGATTAGGCGATAGATCTGGAAGCCGAATCTTTCCAAACTTGTTCTGTGGTGGGATACCTTGCCTGACTAGTGCCTCAACTAAGTGCTTGCAACTAATAGAGAGGCGTACAGATCTATAATTCTTCCCTAATACGAGGTGTTTTGGAAATAGTAAGACATGATCGCTTTCGATAGACTGCTGGAATTTCTTAACGTGGTCCGTATCACTAATAGTAAGGCCAATGACGAGGTTGTAGCTGCCATGACGAACATTTACATGCCCATCAGCGGCGATGAAGCCTAGCCAATAAGCTTTCCCTTCACAGTCTATGTCATCGAAGTAGTGTTTATTACAGGTGTACTTCCTGTGAATTTCTGAGCCGCTGCGCATTTTAACCTCAGATCGTTTGAGAGCTGTCCTAATAGTACTTAAGCCAATTCCCATCATTCTTGACATTGGCCTTGCGTCAAGACCTAATCTGTACATTTCAACAATGCCAGCTTCTTGCTCTAAGCTAATTGTCCGTTGAGAACAAAGTTTACAGGCGGGACTCTGGCGCTGCTTACGTCGGGTATGGCACACAGGACAAAAAGTTTTGTGGCTAAGATGTGTGCAGCCGAATCTGCCACAGGTAAGGCAACACTCGTTTAGATTAGGGACTAACTTAGATTTGGTTCGGGTCCAGTGCCCTGACTTATATTTAGTGTAAGTCTTACGAGTAAAGTCCCATCGAGGAGTTACTAGCTTGCCACAGCCACATAGACATGATCTCGGTTCTAGATCAGGATATACCTTCGACATTATTAGCTCCTTTCAAAAAAATCAAGGCCCCTACTCACCTAGCAATTATGTTGTTGACAAGCAGCATAACCACCTTTCGGCGAATAGGGGCCAAGATAACGAATATAGAATTGCCGATAGCTTAGCTACTTGTCATAGATAATTGTACCTCAGAGTTGAATAAATGTCAAATAGTGTTAGTGTTAAGAAGGAGCCCTTATGGAGCAACCTAAAGTAGAAACCTTAGTCCCTGGCGACGTAATCGTCACCACTTGGCACGATGCTGCGGAGTACAGGGATAGTCCCATATACTACCAGCCTGGCAACGTAGGGCATCCTGGGGTACGACGCCTAGCTATAGGACTTATCGTCACGAACGAGGATGGCTGGCTTCGGCTCGCTACGGGGCTCAATTACTTCAGAGAGGGAGAGGATAAGGGGAATGTTAGGATTAAGAATTCCTATCTAGAGATCCCTTGGGGGTGGGTTGATACAGTACTTCTCTTCGGCTCCGCGAGAGAGGTGTTAGAGGACTTATGGGAGATGTCTAATGATTAGTGTCAAATTGATTGCTGCTACGAAGCACTTGGGAGAAGATGAGTCGATAGAGGCTCTTATAGCTCGTGCAGGGAGGGTGTGTTACAAGAGTGAGAAGAAGGGGGACTTAGAGGGCTTCATAAGAGCCCGCCTGAGACAGGGACACCTTAGCCTTTTTGAACATGCACAACTGACTTTTGAGATAAGTGGTATTTCCAGAGCTTGTTCGCATCAGCTCGTTAGGCATCGAATAGCCTCCTACAGTCAAATGTCACAGCGGTACGTTGGCATGGAAGATATTGGATTCATAACCCCTCCGAGTATCGCAGGGCAAGTTGCCGCTCGGAAGGTATTCAATGAAGCAATAGAGGCGGCGACCTCTGCCTACAAGGCACTACGAGAACTAGGCGTTCTCAAGGAAGACTGCAGATTCATCCTTCCCATCGCTACGGAGACGAAGCTCGTAATGTCGATGAATATCCATGCGTTGAGGAAGTTCTTCCAGACGAGGTTAGGTGGAGGAGCGCAGTGGGAGATAAGACTCCTCGCGGAGAGGATATTGGAGATCGCTTACAAGAAAGTACCGAGTGCGTTTGAGGATCTGTATACGATCTACGTGAAAGGAAAGGAGTATTAGTGACTTGTATTGTTGGGCTCGAGGCTGACGGGAAGGTATATATAGGCGGTGACTCCGCATCAACAAGTGGTTGGAACCTCGATATTTCCAGACTGCGAAAAGTCTTTCGTAGTGGAGACTTTCTAATGGGGTGTACCGGCACTTGGCGCATAAGTCAGTTACTACAGTACTCTCTCGATGTAAGACTGAAGGAGGGTGACGAAGATGATATGAGATACATGGTAACTGGTTTAGTTGAGGCTATGCGCGAGTGCTTCAAGAATGGTGGTTTTGCAAAGGTCGAGAATGAAAAAGAGGAAGGTGGTACTGTCCTCGTTGGATTCAACGGTAAGGTCTATATAGTGGAGAGTAACTTTCAGGTGTGCTCTAGTAACAATGGTTTCTGGGCTATTGGCTATGGTGCTAGCTATGCACTCGGTAGCCTCTGGGCTACCAGAGATTGGGGCGTGACACCAGAGAGGCGTGTACTGGCAGCGATGGAAGCTGCAGGGCAATTTAGTAATGGTGTGTATCCACCTTATTATGTAGAGTGTTTAGAAGGAGTATTAAAGTGATCCTATGCTTTCTGTGGTTACATAAGTGGACTAAGTGGTCGTCGCCTTATACTACATTAGTGCGAAGGCCGAGTGGTTCATTCGGCGACCATTACGCGAAGGAGATTGTTATACAAGACCGTATCTGTACTAGGTGTGACAGGATACAGGATAGAGTAGTCTCTGAAGGAGTACGGCAGGAATAATAATGGGGGAATAATAGCGAGAAAGGAGTCAGTAGTATGAGTGGAGACACTGGTGGTACACCAACGACAACAACTGTGAGGGGTAGGACAGACAAGCTTCAAGTTCTATTATCAGAGGCTCTTAATATAGAGGCGCAGATCGTGGGCAATGCATCGCCTACTATAGGAGGGGTAGATGCTAGGGGGCCTGCCGACTTGACCTTAGATGTAATAGAGTCCACTCTAGATGCTCTTCTAGTACAGGCAGGAGATGTCATTAGCCTGTTGAAGCAGATAGAGCAACGGCTAGGATAGTGGGGCTGTCCCCGAGAGATGGAGCTTATGACTAAATTCAGCATCATCATCCCAATGTATGAAGGAGTACTAATATGCCTGGCAGTGTAGACTTTGGCGACTTTGTTCCTTATGAGTTGGAAGACCTCGGCGTTATTATCCCCCATTGCGCCTCGATGCCAAACAGGTGGCGGTGGTTTTGGCCTCAGTACAAGGTGTCGGTGCCAGAGATTGTACTCAAGAATACAGTCGTTATCTATCACATGGATACAGAGAATGCGTTCCAGGTTCCCCCCGAGGTACAAGCTGTCGAGGATGATGGTTGTAAACTTGAGGTAATTAAACAGCTTGGTCCCAACCTCGTTGGCTCTACCTTGCGAGGAGTCGAGGTCTGTGAGACTCGCTTGATAGCGAGAATACATAACGACATTGAGCTGATTCATCCCACCTGGGCGCAGAAGGCGGTAGAGTGGTTTAACAAAAAGCCGCACTTGAAGATGATCGGTAGACTTGTAGCGCCTGGCCCCTCTTACGAAAAAGCTCGCAGGCTCTGCTATCAGCCCTGGGTAGATAAATTACTACTTCATGGTGACTACGACTTCATGTCGTTCTTCGTTGGTCAATTCCTGATAGCTAACCGTGCTGTGTGGGCAGCATACTATCCACTCGTTGCGAGATATACACAGTTCGAGAGAGAGGATATCTATTTCACTTTACTCGCACGCGCAGATGGGATCAAGATGATCTTCTTCGATATCTATTTTAGGCACAGGGGGCAGAGAGGCAAGGATATAATTGTAGCCCCACCAAGGAGGTAAAGGTATTACAATGACTAAGTTCAGCATCATCATCCCAACGCACAATAGAGTTCTCAACGGCTTGCTGCGTCGCGCTATGATTAGCGTTCTAGGTCAGACTTATTCCTCCTGGGAGTGCATCGTAGTAGATGACGGTAGCACGGAGCCCATAGCAGAGGCGGTGGAAGCCATCGGGGACGCTCGTTTCAAGCTAGTTTCTATGCCGAAGAGAGGCGAGAGACTAAGAGCTTGGAACGCTGGCTTCGAGGCTGCGGAAGGGGAATGGATCTGTATGCTCTGCAGTGACGACATCTACCTTCCACATTATTGTCAAGTACTCACTCAAGCGATGGAAGTATACCCCGACGCAATGGTGTTTAACTTCCAGGAGCTGAATGTTAGGGGTGATGCGAGGATCTGGACGAGAGCTCTCTTTGAACCGAAGAGGCTGGAGAAGGGACATGTGCCGTTCAAGTCTGGGAAGATCAGTATGGGGAATTTTGTCTTCAAGAGAGAGTGTCTGGATACAATAGGGATGTTCCCAGACGTGAACAGTTACTGGAAACTGGCAGAGATTGCTAAAGAGGAGTTTCCGTTTCTCAGAAAGTGGTACCCAGGGACGAGAGAGACCGGAAATCCGTACGGCGAAGATCATTTCTGCTTCCTGCGGCTGACTCGTCACTGGACCTCCGTAGCCCTGCCTGCAGTACTGATGTGTAAGATGCCCAGCAAGGGGAAGCTGATCAGATTTGACGAGTTCGAGAGAAAGAGGCTGGAGAAAGAGAGCCAGAAATAGTGTCAGTAAGTAGAAGGAGGAGTACATTGAGTACAGAACCAATTGACATCTGTGTCCTGTCGTATAATCGCAAGCAGTTTACTGCGCTCTGTCTAGAGGAGATCTCTAGGAGAACAGTGTATTCTCACAGAGTTATTGTGGTGGATAATGGCAGTACTGACGGTACTGTAGAATACTTGAGAGAGATCGAGAACAGCGACCTCGTGGACAAGCTCGTTCTGAACTCTGAGAACTGGGGAGTACATGGTGGACACAATCTCGCTTTAGCAGAAGTAGAGTCGGAGTATTTTATCTCGACTGACAATGACATAATTCCACAGCCTGGCTGGTTAACACTGCTCGTCGATCTCCTGGAACGGAATCCTGACTACGGAGCTGTCTGCCTCAGAGCGCAGGCGTTTATAGGTCAGGGAGGGAATATCTTCAAGGACGCTGGGGAGATCCTTCAGAGATCCCATATCCCTGCTTACTGCAGAATAATGAGGACTGATGTCACGAGGGAGATGGGTGGATGGCGGAATACAAAGAAGCCAGGGAGAAATAACGAGGACTGGACCGTTGGAAAGAGGATGAAAGGGGAAGGGTATAAGGTAGGGTTTAGTAGGGACGTTTACTGCTTACATCTCTGGAAAGACGCAGAGAGCCCATGGGGATATTTTCAGGGGGAGTCGGTAGGTCATAGGGATATTTGGCCCCCTGTTTGGCATTCGCGGTGGGACCTCCTGGGGTTTGACTGGGAAACCTGTCGGCGAGCCGAGGATAGTTCTAAGGATTATTGAAATCATAGAAAGGGTGCTACATGAAAGTCAGTAACGAGGTAGCCACTATCAGTAAAGAGATCAATGCCTGGGTGAAGACGTTGGACAAGGATGATCGTCCTCGTATTCAGCCAGCAGAGATTGCGCTTCTAACTCACTATATAAGACAGTTGGTTCTATATGATACCCTTATGGAGATTGGTACAGGATGGGGCGGCTCTGTAGCTATCTTTAACAAAGTATGTGAGAGTGCAGGTCGGTCAAACGTGCGTATTGTCACGATAGACAATGGGTCCAACTTCAGTCGATTTGGCCCCAAGGATGGCACTACGTACGATGATTTCATCAGTAATAGGCTTACTAGCATCTATGGTGTCCGTGCAAGCAGGCTGGGAGCAGGGGTGTTCTGTGTCCACGCTGACTCAACAAAGCTTTATTGGCTTGCAAGAGATATTAACCTTCTCTTCATTGATGGTGCTCATACTTACGAGGGAGTGAAGGGGGATATTAAGAATATGGTCCCCCACGTCGCTCCAGGTGGCGTCGTTATCTTCCATGACTATCACATGGAAGGGGTGAGGAGAGCAGTGGACGAGTTCTTAGGGGAAGAGGGGCTCGTGATAGAGAACAGGGGTGGAGCGACAGTCGCGGTGAGGATGCCGTAGAGTAATGGGGGGATTGTATGAAGACAAGCAGTGCAGACTACAAAGTAACTGTATTTAGTTCCTGGTTTGATAGACTCAAGTTCTGGCTACTTGGTGGTAGCAGAGAGATTCTCTATCCTAATAGAACCGAGTACAGGACAGGCTCAGTGTTAAGCCCGTCCCTGGTAAAGCGTATCTACAATAGATGGTTCTGGCGACCTAAGAAATATAGATCTAGGGACTTTGAAAGTGTGAACAGGACAGAAGGAGAGACGAGGCTGCCATGAAACTTGCCATAATGCAGCCCTATTTCCTTCCCTATATAGGCTACTTTCAGCTAATTAACTCCGTTGACACCTTCGTCGTGTACGACAATATCAAGTTCACGAAGAAGGGGTGGATGCATCGGAATAGGATCCTCGTTGAGGGAAAGGACAAGCTATTTACCGTTCCTATCAGGAACGGTTCAGATCACCTGGATATAGTGCAGCGAGCACTCGCAGATAGCTTCAGTGAGGAGTCAAGAAGGATAATAAGGAGAATTAGGGCAGCGTATAGCAAAGCTCCTTTCTACGAAGAGGTAATTCCCCTTATTAAAGAATGCTTTCAGCGTAGAGAGGGGAATCTGTTTGACTTCATCTACACATCTCTAATACTACTAGTAGAGTTCCTCGAGATAGATACAGAGATCGTTATCTCGTCGTCTGTTAGTATCGATCATGCACTCAAGTCTCAGGACAAGGTCCTCGCCATCTGTAAGGAGCTTGGCACGAGTACTTATGTCAACGCAATAGAGGGACGTGATCTATACGACGCAGCTGCTTTCAGGGAGAAAGGCATTGACCTCCGCTTTGTAAAGACGACTCCTTTTGAGTACGAGCAGTTCAGAGGGGAATTTGTCCCCTGGCTGTCTATCATCGATGTAATGATGTTCAACTCGAAAGAGAGAATACAAGAGTACTTGTGTGACTATTACTCGCTAGAGGAATGAGAGATGTTCAAGTGGAAGAAGTTAGGAAGAGTCTTTGATCCTAGAGAAGTTAGTGATAGGCCCTGGATGAAGGAGTTCGCGCAGGGGCCTTGCACTCTTGTCTTCGACGACTTCGTGAGAGTCTACTTCTCCTGTCGCCCCCCTCGGGACGAGAATGGACAGTATGTGAGTTATACGGGGTTCGTGGATCTGGAGAGAAGCGATCTCTTTAACATTCTCCGTGTGAGTGAGAAGCCTATTCTAGAGCTAGGGGAACTAGGCACCTTCGATGAGTTTGGAACGTACCCTGCGTCAGTCGTGAGGGTAGATGACGCTATCTACGCTTACTATGGAGGCTGGACGAGGTGTGAATCTGTACCGTTCAATGTAGCAATAGGTCTCGCTATCAGTCACGACGAGGGTGTTACGTTCGAGAGGTATGGGAAGGGGCCGGTCCTATCCTATACTCCCAATGAACCGTTCGTGCTGAGTGGTCCAAAGGTAAGGATATTTAACAGTGTCCTCTACCTCTGGTATATTACAGGCAGGAAATGGATAGAGACTGATAGCAGGCCAGAGCCTGTATATAAGATTCGTATGGCATGGTCGCCTGATGGCGCTCGCTGGATAAGGGCAAATAGAGACCTCGTCGATGGCTGGCTCGGAGAGAACGAGGCGCAGGCTAGTCCAGACGTCACCTTTTCTAATGGACGCTATCATATGTTCTTCTGTTACAGACACGGTTTAGATAGGGATTATCGGATAGGGTACGCCTCTTCTTCTACTCGCAACTTCTGGGTAAGAGATGACTCTAAGGTAGGTATTGATGTATCAGATGAAGGCTGGGACTCAGAGATGGTTGCTTACCCACACATCTTCGAGCTAGATGGTAATACGTATATGCTTTACCTCGGGAACGAAGTAGGTAGGTATGGCTTCGGGCTAGCGAAGTTGGAGGGCACATTATGAGGTGGCAGAAGCTAGGAAGGATATTCGACCCGAGAGACACTAGGATAGCGAAGCTTGATTTCACTCAAGCCCCTAGCACCCTCGTTTTTGATGACTTCGTGAGGATATACTTCTCGACGAGGATAAGAGATAGTGCTGGCGAACATATAAGCCGCGTTGCATATGTGGATGCATATGAGAGTCTAAGACGAATCCTTCATATCTCCACTCATACCGTAATCGAGCCAGGCGAGCTAGGGTGTTATGACGAGCATGGGATATTCCCCTTCAATGTCCTGAGGCGCGAGGATAGAGTCCTTGGCTACATCGGTGGCTGGAGTAGGAGGGTATCAGTCCCTGTCGAGACTTCCATCGGCCTTGCCATTAGCTATGATGATGGCCTTACATTTCAAAGAGTAGGCAATGGCCCAGTCCTTACATCCTCTCCTCGAGAGCCATTTCTTGTCGGAGATCCCTTCGTAGCATTCTTCGACGGCCAGTTCCACATGTGGTATATCTTCGGTACAGAGTGGAAGGGACTTAATCGTGTTTACAAGATAGGCTACGCTGAGTCCCCCGATGGTATCTCGTGGCATAAAGTGAAAGAGGGACAACAGATCATCCCTAGCGTCTTAGGTGAAGATGAGTGCCAAGCGATGCCGACAGTCGTTAGAATAGGCGACCGTTACTGCATGTTCTTCTGCTACAGAGAGGCGACCGACTTCAGGGAGAATAGGGATCGCAGTTATAGAATTGGCTACGCATACTCTGACGACTTAATCTACTGGACAAGGGATGACGGCTCCGTTGGCATTGATGTTTCAGACAACTCTTGGGACTCAGATATGCTTTGCTACCCACACGTGTTTCGCTACAGAGGGGAAGTATATATGCTCTACAACGGTAACGAGTTCGGTCGCTACGGATTTGGTCTAGCGAGGTTAGAAGGAGTGTAATGGGTCTAAAGTACACTGTAGGAGAATCTTCTGCACAGGAGATATACTTCCACCTGAAAGAGTGCGGTAGGGATTTTGTCTCCTCTCTAGAGGAAAAGGTAAGCCTTCGTAGCTACTGTGGCAAGATCCGTCGGAAAGCCGTGACTCTTGAGGCGTGGGATGCAGATACTCTAGTTGGCCTGATAGCTGCTTACTTCAATGATCCTGATGGCGAGATAGGGTACATCACGAACGTTAGTGTGATTAAGGCCCTCGAGGGAAAAGGTATCGCTTCTTGTCTCGTGGGCCTCTGCATCGACTACGCGAGAGAGTACGGTTTCAATACTATCCACCTCGAGGTGAAGAGATCAAACACTCGTGCCATAAGCCTATACAATAGGTTCAGATTCGTCGTGAGGGAGACTGACGATTTAGAGATAATGCAAATGGAGCTTGATATCTCATGAGCGATAAGTACATCTATAACTTCGACACTGACATAATGCATCCCTTCATGTTAAGATCGTTCAAGCCTTTCTTCGTGAACGGGAACGTGCTAGAGCTCGGGTCCTTCAGGGGGGACTTCACGAAGAGGCTAGCATCATCGTTTGAGTACATTGTTTGCGTCGATGCCTCAAGTCGCGATATTGAGCTCGCGAAGGTGAATATCCTCACGAGTTCGTCTGGCAACCTTGCCAGTCGTATTAGATTCATCCAGGGACGATTTGAAGAAGTAATCCTACCGACGAGGTATGATAACATCATAATGACTCATACGCTAGAGCATCTTGACGACCCTGTTCTTACCCTCCAGAGGATCAATAACGAGTGGCTCTCCAAACGTGGCCGTCTCTTCCTAGTCTGCCCAAACGCTCACGCTGCCTCGCGACAGATCGCTGTGAAGATGGGGTTGATAAGCTACAATGCAGCAGTGACACCGTCTGAAGCTAAACACGGACATAAGAGAACTTATACCTCAGACATGCTAGAGTGGGACGTGTGGGCTTCAGGACTCAATATCATTCATAGCTCCGGCATCTTCTTCAAAGCCCTTGCTAACTTCCAATGGGATAGATTGCTAGAAGAGGATATTATCTCTCGAGAGTACTTAGAAGGGTGCTATCAGCTAGGACAGAAGTATCCAGACTTATGCGCTAGTATCTTCCTCGTGTGCGAGAGATGGTTGCCATGAGACTTCTTTTAATACAACCACCAAGCAAAGAGGAAGGGATGACTGGTCTCTACCCGCTCGGGTACACGAAGGAGGCGAGGTCTGTCCTTCCACCGTTGGGACTACTGAGTCTCGCGAGCTATCTAAAGGAGAAGCACGATGTAGAAGTCCTCGATATGATATTACTCAATCACTCTGTAGAGGATATACCTGATATACTACAGGCTTTCAAGCCAGACATCGTTGGAGTCACTGCTGTAATAGGCTTATGGGCCTCGGCGCTAGAGATCGTCCGAGAGGTGAAGCGCTGTAACTCCTCTATCTATACTGTAGTAGGTGGTCCTAACGCTACGTATTATCCAGAGGAGACACTCAGTCACAAGGAGATAGATTTCGTCATAGTTGGCAATGGGCAGAAGCCATTAATGACTCTTTGTAACGCAATAGACCTTTATATCACGAGTGGGAGAAGAATCTTCTACGATAGCTTAGAGAACACTTATGTACAAGGAATCTCCTACGATGGATTTGACTGCAATTACTCTGAGGACTATAGCATTGACAAGTTCCCATCCCCTGATAGGCGATTCACACAGTATAAGTCATACACTGTCCCCTTCTGTCCAGAGAACCCCTCTACTACCATGATAACGAGTATGGGATGTCCGTTCCGCTGCGCCTTTTGCACACAGAACCGTCCTCCTATTCAGCTATGCTCTGTAAGAGCTGTCGTAGACGAGATGGAGGAGATAGAGGACTTAGGTATTCGATCAATTCTTTTTCAGGACGAGCTCTTCACTCTCTACAGGGGTCGTGTTAGAACAGTCTGTGAAGAGTTGCTAGAGAGAGGTATACGAATTAACTGGACAGTAAAGTCCCGTGTGAGTTCACTTCGCCCATGGATGCCAGGGCTCATGAAGCAAGCTGGTTGCTTTAATATCCACTTCGGGATAGAGTCGGGAAACGATGCTACACTCAGGCGTATGAATAAGGGCTATACGAGAGAGAATGTTCTAGACGTCGTTGAGTCAGTTAAGAAGGCAGGACTCTCTTGTACTGGGAACTTCATGCTCGCTTATCCAGGAGAGACCGAGGAAGACATCCTCCAGACTATCGCATTCGCGAAGGAGCTAGAGTTGGATATCTCTCAGTTCTCTCTTACTATAGATTCCCCTGGCTCGCAGCTATTCGAAGAAGCGCTACGTATGGGTCGAAGGACCGAGGACTACTTCAGCGAATTCACGAGGTATCCTGATAGAGGTATTCCTCTAGAGCAGTTCTCAGCCTCAGATAGATTCTCTCGGGAACAGTTGCAAGGGTTCTTAGACAAAGCTTACATAAGTACGAGAACCCTATTCGATGTCACAAGAGTGGGTAATTCCAACCTTGAAAAAGAGAGGACTGTAGCAGATGAGTGATAAAGGACATGGTGCCGTTAGCTTTGTTTTGCCGCACAGCCTAGAACAAGGTATGAACTCAGCATGGTTCGTGGTAAACTCTGCGATCTGCCTGAGTCAGGTTAGGAGCCTGCTGCGTGAGCCAGGCGGTGTAACCTATTCTCTGCAGAGTGGTGAAATCACCCACTCCGCTGAGCCTATTGAACTACAGTGGCCTCGCCTCAAAAGACTTGGAGACTGGTGCCACCGTAGGATCAAACTTCCTAGAAAATGGGCTTTCTCCCAGCTCGGAGATTGGCTAAGTCGCCGTGTCGGTTGGCCTAGAGAGATTGTCATACCTAGCGAGTTTGCGTGGGAACCGATAGTTGAGATAGCCCACGAGGTCACAGATACCTATGTCCGAAAAGAACTTGAGGAACCTGTAATGCTATCTAGTGGCAAACTCTTACGAATTTTAATCGAAGACGTTGGAGCAGTAGCCTGCCCTGCTGGACTACAAGTTATGGTAGACGTAAGCCCCGGTGGGAAGAGGAGCTAACGTGAATATTACGCTACTGTCTGACTTAGCAATCTTTGGCGCTGCCCCTGCGTTCAATGAGCCTCTGCACGTGGGTCGGCCTAATATCGGTAACAAGGGGAAGTTTTACAAGAGGCTTGATGATATCCTGGATAGGCGATGGCTCACGAACGCTGGTCGCTACGTAGGGGAATTTGAGCAGAAAGTAGCTCGCTATCTCGGCGTTAAGCACTGCATTGCTATCTGTAATGGTACAATAGCGTTAGAGATAGCAATTAGGGCGCTTGGGCTTGCGGGAGAAGTTATCCTCCCCTCTTTTACCTTTGTTGCTACAGCATCAGCATTACGGTGGCAAGGGATTACTCCTGTCTTCTGTGATATTGACTATCAGACGTACGGCCTCGACTGGAGAGAGATAGAGAGAGCTATCACTCCACAGACTACTGGCATCATCGGCGTACACGTCTTCGGTCGCCCTTGTGCTACCGAGATGCTAGCGAACATCGCAAAGGGGAATGGCCTCTCTCTTCTCTTTGATGCTGCCCACGCCTTCGGCTGTTCACACGGTGGCCGTATGATCGGCAACTTCGGCAACGTAGAGGTCTTTAGCTTCCACGCTACGAAGTTCTTCAATACGTTCGAGGGTGGTGCTATAGTCACGAACGATGACGAGCTAGCAGAGAGAGTTCGCCTCATGAAGAACTTCGGCTTCGCTGGACACGGGAGAGTTGCACTCGTTGGCACTAACGGTAAGATGAGCGAGGTGTCTGCCGCAATGGGTCTAACAGGGCTCGAGAGCATAGGGGAATTCATCACTGTCAATCGCAGGAACTACTTACAGTACAGGCATGAGCTATGGCGCGTACGTGGTGTACGGCTCATGGAGTATAATGAGGCAGAGAAGTGTAACTATCAGTACATCGTTCTAGAGATAGACGAATCAGTCACGAGTGTTAGCCGCGACCAATTAGTTACAGTGCTTCTTGCAGAGAATGTACTCGCGAGGAGTTACTTCTCCCCCGGCTGCCACCGCATGGAGCCGTACTACTCTGAAGTAGAGTTACCTGTGACGGAGAAACTCGCGAGTCGTGTGTTGTCCTTGCCAACAGGCACGGCAGTCAGTGGGGACCAGATAAGTAAGATGTGTGAGATCATCCGATTCACGCTAGAGAACGGGAGAGAAATAGCGTCGTTACTAGGAGACCTCTAATGGACGTCACTGTCATTGTCCCGAGCTTTAGGACACTGAAGCTAACGAAGGGATGTGTAGATAGCTTACGGGAGTATTATCCAAAGGTTAAGCTAATCATCGTCGATGATTGCTCTCGTGACGAGTCTGCAGAGTACATTAGGGAGATTGGTAGTGGTGATAATACACATGCTATCATCTGCGAGAGGAATCTAGGGGAGGGGGTTGTATTTGATCTAGCGTTGCATCGAGCAGAGACCTCTTACGCCTTTACGTTACATTCCGACTGCATCATCTTCAAAGGTGGTTTCTTGGAGAAGATGCTCGAGCGATTCCGTGCTGAACCTAACCTCTTCGCTATAGGCTGGCTGCGTCCTATGCATCGTGGTGGGTCACCTGGATATGTTGCGCCATCTGCGATGATGCTAAATCGGAAGAAGTACCTCTTATTACCTCCCTTTATCAATCATGGTGCGCCTGCTATAGGGACAATGACTGGCGCTCGTGAAGCTGGCTACCTCGTGGAGGACTTCCCGATCTCTGACTATATACATCACGAGCGGTCCCACGGGAGTACTGGCGAGGAGCTGAAGAGGCAGATACAAGCAGGGGAGATTAGTGCTAAGGAGATAGATAAGTACTGGAGGGTAGGGCTTAGAGGGTGGAGGGTTATAAAGGGGGAGATAGCAGCGCTGAGGGAGAGGGAGGAGAGTGAGAGTCTGGCGTGAAAGACATTACCGCCGTCGTCGTAAACTGGCTCACAGCGAGGAGAACCCTCGGTGCTATAGATAGCTTCAGGAAGTTCTACCCTAACGTACCCCTGGTCCTAGTGGACGACGCTTCCGATCCTAAGTACGAGTCTAAGTTCTTCCGTGTCTATAGAGGTCTGTATAGGAACGCTAGTCACGAGTACGATCCTGACTGTGAAGGGTTAATGGTACTGGATGATTTAGATAACACTAGGTATATCCAGGGACCTGATCTTGGGATACATCCAAGGAGTCACGGTCACTGTGTAGATCTAGCCATAGAGGAAATAGATACTACCTGGATGTTTCACTTCCACTCTGACTATCGCTTACTGCGAGAGGGGTTTCTAGAGGCTCTAATGGATGGTATAGACGAGACCTATTGTGGAGTGGGTGACAAGAAGGGGACTAACCCAAGGCGTCTGGTCTTACGCAATGTAGCAGCTCTCTATAATGTGAAGGCAGGGAAGAAGCACGGTGTTACCTTTCGTCCAGTGATTTGCTATGCTGATGGCACCATTGATACGCAGTCACTCCTGGTCGGTCAAAAGGGGCGAGGAGCAGAGTCTATGGAAGCAGGTGGGTACTTCGTGAAGGAACTATGCCGCCTGGGGTATAAGGTCAAGTGGATGCCGAGGATTCATCAAATCTATGGGGTTCACTTACGGTGGCTGAAGGAGAAGGGGGAGTGGAATGGGCCTTATTAAAGCGGAGAGGGTAATGACGAGGGAAGAGGTCCTCGCGAGTGTAAGACCCAAGGGCTACTTAGGGCTAGATAACGCTGAAGCTTACTATGACGCTCTAGCTACGCTGCCAGACGAGGGCCGTATACTAGAGATCGGAACACGACTTGGGCACTCTACTACATTCTTTGCCCTCGCTAAGCCTAAGTGGGTGATCTATACCATAGATCAGTGGAAGGTAGCAGCGCCAGAATTCACTGGCGGGCTAGCACTAAGCACACTAGAGAGACTTGTGGTGAGCTGGCGAACGGACGGGATATTCAATATCGTTCCTATTGTAGCGAACTCGTTCGACGTCCCCTGGGAGCTAGAGATAGATGCGTTATATATTGACGGTGATCATAGCTACGATGCTGTCAAGAGCGACTTCGAGAGGTTTACACCGTTTCTTAAGGAGGGAGGAGTTGTACTCATGGACGACTACGGTACGAGGCGGAAGAAGAATATTCAGATATTCGAGTTCGTAGAGAGAGAGTTGAGGGAGGACTGGATAATTGAGCCCGTCGAGGGAGCGAGAGGAGTAGTGTTATGGAAGAAATAAGCGTAGAAGAGTTACTTGTTGTTGAGAATATCCTCATCATATTAGCGACTAGCGTCTTGTTCTATGCTACTCGGTCGCCGTGGGCATTCTTGTTTCTGCTATTCATTAATACGCATATTAGACAAGATGGAAAGGGAGATAAGGATGATAGTCAAGAGACGGATTGAGCTATGGACTGGTGACAAGCTCTGGGGCTGGTGGCGAGGGGCCACGCATGGAAGGAGTACGACGCATGGTACTTATTCGGCTTCATTCCACTTTACCTCCAGGAAGTAATAGAGGAAGGAGAATAAATCGCTATGAACTTTGTACTTAACCTCGTAGAATGTCTTAGGCGAGACCATTGCTCTCTCTACGGATATGAGAGGGAGACGACGCCGAATATAGATAAGCTAGCTCGCTCTAGTACAGTCTTCACGAACTGCACGAGCGGTATTGGCACTAAGCCTTCTTGGACGACGCTTATGACTGGGACTACACCGGAGCATCATGGGGTAAATAAGCGAAGGTATACCCTCCTTCCGAAGTGGAAAGGACTGCCGGAGTTCATCGGTGACACAGCGACGACAGCACTCATCGCGAACGGTGTCCCTCTCATCCAACTCCATCTTACGAGTAAGTTCGATAGCGTTGTCTACCTCGACCTCGTTAGGGAGCACAATAAGCCAGAACAGAGCTTGCGGACACTAGCGGCTACGAAGGAGCTATTACTGAGACTTCCTGAGCCCTTCTTCCTCATTGTCCACTGGATGGACACGCACGGAAGGTATCAGGCGGGAGAGCACGAGGGACAGTTTGAGCATGACGAGCTGTCTAAGACACTATCCACAGACGATGTAGACATCCACCCCACGTATCAGCTAGGCGGGAGTAAGGAGTATCGTCTACACTATAATAGGTATGATGAAGCTATCCTCCACATCGATGCCATCATGGGAGAACTGATAGAGGAACTCCTTCCTAATACCTCCATTATCGTCACAGGGGATCATGGGGAGAAAGTAGACATGATCGGTCGTACGTTCCAGCACTACAAGCCAGAGTGTACTGAAGTACCCTTCGTCTGGTACTATCCAGGAGGCACCCAGCAAGTAGTGGAGGTAGCTACTGGCCACGAGGATATTCTTCCTACAATTCTAGATCACTTCGGGCTAGAGATTCCTTCTCAAGTTACAGGCAAGTCTCTTATGTCATATCTAAAGGATGATATTCTAGAGCAACGGTTGAGGGCCCTTGGTTATGTCGAGTGAGATTGTTCCAATCCAGAGTTATCATAAGGGACGCTTCTCGCGCTGGGACTACCTAGTCATCCTCGACGCTTGCCGCTACGACGTCTTCGCTGAGGTAGTATCCGAGCTCAACCTCCCTGGCAAGCTCCTCAAGGTAGACTCAGGTGCCACTAACACTTCCTACTGGTACAGAGATCAATGGAGTAAAGAGGACACAGACGCTGTCCTTATATCCGCTAACCCCTGGGCGTTCAAGGGCGGTGCTAGCAATATGGCACACGAGAGATTCAGTAGAGCTATCTGGGCAGATCCAGAGGGGAAGGATGTAAAGGGCTATGAAGCGATAAGGGAAAGAATCCAACCACTGTGCGGTCGTAGTGGTGGGTTCGGTGTGTTCCACCCAGGGGTCGCACTAGAGTGCTTCTCTGCATATAAAGAAGAAGGGAAGAGATACGTCATTCACCTTATCCCCCCCCATTTGCCCTTTATAGGGGAGAAGGGGGAGGAGCTATTCTCTAAGCTAGGACTCGGTCTCTACAATCACGGTGGTATCTATAGAGCGATTAGGAATTACGGGAGAAGAGGTCACTGGGAAGAATTGAGGGATTGCTATAAGGAGTCCCTCATCGCAACCCTCCACTCCTTATACAGTTATGTCAGGTTGTTCTCGGGTGGGAGACTTGTCATAAGTGCAGATCACGGGGAGCTTATTGGGGAGCCGTCTTTTGATAAGGACGGGATGTACTGGCATAAGATATCGGGAAGTACCTGGGAGGAGAAGGAGAGCATCCGTGAGATGCTACAGGAAGTGCCCTGGTTCGAGACAGAGATGAAGGATTGGGAGGGGATAATATGAAAATCAGCGTTATTGATGGTTGGCGGAAGTTTATGCCGCCAGTGACTGAGTACTGGCGTTCACAGGGGCACGAGGTCGTGACAAGTATCAACTGGGGGCCTCAGTATGTTGAGGGGGCCTCTGTGATATATTTCTATGCAATTGGGAACAATTTGAGGGTTGCTTCTCGGAAAGATGTAAAAAAGCCTGGCGTAAGAATCGTTGCAGAAGCTGTTGACATCGACATCTATGCAGGCATGGGGGGAGTGAATTGGGAATACGTCGACGCCTTAATCTTCATGGCTCATCACAAGAAGGAGCTTGGTATCAAGAAGATGGGGAATAAAATGCCGAAGGACCTCCCTATCTATATCGTCCCAGGCGGTGTCGACCTAGATACTTGGACATACCGTCGTGACCCCTCTCGTGGCTACAATGTTGCTTGGATAGGCAGGCTCTGGGCAGCGAAAGGTATCTTCAGTGCTCTCCAGGTCTTTAACCAGTTGATAAAGGCTGACCCCAGCAGTCCCTGGAAGCTGTTTCTGAGAGCAGATGGAAGACTCAATCCTGGGTGGTGGAGGGATCACGTAGAAGCATACCTGGCTGCAAATGATGAGTTAGTGGCAAGAATTGAGTGGGTACCGTTTCAAGATGATCTGAACGAGTGGCTTGAGGATATGGACTTCTGTATCCAGAGCTCCGGGAAGGAGGCGTTTGGATACTGTGTTGCACAAATCGCGAGTAAAGGGATAAAGCCTATAGTTCAGATGACAGCAGGTGCATTGGACACTTGGCCCTCTTCCTGGATTTTTCAGACTCATGACGAAGCGGTAGATATGTTCCTTAGCTCATACGAACCAGAGACCTATAGAGTGTACATAGGGGATGTGTACCCATTATCCCGTCGATGCGAGATGCTAGACGAGATATGTGGATTAACATAATACAGAAGGGAAAGGAGAAGCGTGCAAGTACTGGAAGTAAGGCGCTACAAGGCAGGATACGAAATCCGCACAGAGCAACGGTCAGAGGACGAGTGCGGGATTCCTGGCGGGATGGAGGTAAAACGAGCATATACTCCAGAGGGGCATTATATTGGTCGTAGCAAGTGGGCGCATCGATTGATTGTTGTAAGAGGAATTAAGCCAGAGAAGGCAAATCCCTCCCACAATGTTTGCTCTATTGGCTTCTGCGAGAGAGAGCAGAAATGGGCCGGGTGGTCCCACAGGGCTATCTTCGGGTTCGGTATTGGTGACGCCGTGAAGAAGGGTGATTGCACTGCATCATCTGGCTGGACCGACGAGTGGCTAGCTGAGCACCCAGAGGACGACCTGAGCCTCCCTGTTGGATTCATAGCAGAGACGCTCGACGACTGCAGGCGGATGGCCATAGCGTTTGCGGAATCGGTTAGCTAATGAGAGAACATTTATCCGTACCGTCCGAGATTCTAATTGGTGCAAGAGAGAAGAATCAAGGAGGCTCCTGTACGTACATTCTGTACAGCAACGAGTTAGAGACCTTTCTTCATGAGCGTTTCGGTCGCCACAACCTCTGCCTCAAAGTATTCAAGGCAAGCGTAAGTGATCTCTCTACCTTTCTTTGGCATCCTAAGAAAGATCACTTATTAACTTCCTGCACGAAGGTACAGAACCTCTTCGCCCTGCGAGGGCTAGCTCCCTTTATCTACGACATTATCCTTCTGAATGAGACCTCTTGGGCACAGGTGACGGACTATGTGGGAGGGGACACTAGACCTCCCACGGTAGAGACTGGCACAGCAGCAGTCAAGGCAGTCCTGAAAGAGTTCTATATTACTACAGAGTGGGACATGAATGAGGATAATTGGGTTAATGACTGGTTTGTAGACTTCGGCCTCTTTCACTGGAAGTCGCCGTCCAAGTACGTTGGGGGTATGAAAGAGAGAATTGGCAAGTACGCTTCATGGGGAAGTAACCCCCTACCCTATCAGAGCGCCTTCGGCTTACCCTCCCAGAGGGATATGGAACGAAGGGTAGAGATGATGAAGCTCGATGAAGTAGACTTCACAGGGAAGACTGTCCTCGACCTCGGCTGCAGTCTCGGTCTCTTCTGCCAAGACGCTCTACAGAGGGGCGCTAAGAGAGCCGTTGGCGTCGAGCGAAGAGTCCCTGCGACAGATATCGCTTACGAGGTTGCAAACTGGCACGAGTGCTGGAACGTGGACTTCCTCACTATAAAGTTCTCAAAGAAGCCCACGGGAAAAGAAATAGAGACTATTAAGAGTACTTGTGGCCTAGGCTCCTTCGACATCGTCTACGCACTCTCCGTCATGCAGATTGGCTATCACCCCTGGATAATCGATATGTGTGACGATGTGTTCTACTTAGAAGGTCATGTCCCCGACAAGGAGCATACGTATAGGGAGAGGTTAGAAGCGGACTTCTCAGAGGTAGAATACTTAGGCGTCACGAGGGATCATGGGCCGAGGCCCTTATTCAGGTGTAGGAAATGAAAGTGCTATGCCCCAGGTGCGGAGTCAATGAAGTAGATGTCTCGCCTCTTCTGTTAGAAGAGAGGCCAGACTTCCTCTGGATCTGTTCCTGGTGTGCGACGGAGATAGCAGAGGGAAAGGAGGGAGACAGCCCTATGGGTGTATTTGAACGAGAGGTGCGAGCCCGTATAGATGAAGAGATTACAGAGAATCAGATCAAGGCAGGGAAGATAGAGTTCGTGGACGAGGTGAACTGTGTTGCGGTGATAAGAGTATGGCGAAGGACGGCGAAGGATGCGTACGGGGATAGTATTGGAGAGTTGCGAGCCCTCGTGAGTAAGAATAGTGAGGGCGAGCTACATTGTCAGATAATCCAGGGAAGTAGATTAGGTGTAAAGGTGGAGAGTGGTGCGTACGAGGAAAGATAGAGCTGATACTTTAGATCTCTCTGGTATGCAGTCAGGAGACTGGTTCGTTTTCTGTGAGTGCTGCGTTTTTCAGGGAGAGAAGAATACGGGAATGAAGCCTAAGTGTCCCAATTGTGGCACAGGGTTGATAATAGGCACTGTGACAAAAGAAGATATGGGAGGCAAGGATGAAGATAGGAACGAAGCTGAAGTTTCCAGAGGGCAATACTATTCTTTACTGGCAGGACATTAGTGCAGGCTGTGGTTTGAAGAGTGGAACAGTTTTTGAAGTACAGTCTATCCGGAGGAAAGGTGTATGGCTAAAATACCCTGGGTACGGTGGCAACCGTTACGGGGACGGTAGAATCTTTATATCCTTTGAGCTAAATAATACTACTCTTGACCAGTTAGAGGAGTATGGAAGGATTGATAAGGTTCCACTCTGGTTCGACCAGTGGCTTAAGATTCATTCCTCGCCGGCGGGTTACGAGTACGTTTGCTGGTATCTCAATCACAATGACTATGAAGAGATCTCTGCCTGTAGTGACAGGTTCGGTCATAGTGTTATGGTTGACCATATCACTATCTGGGGACAAGACCATCCCGATCTACGAGCTACAAGTAACGAACAATGTGAGCTAGAGCTCCTCGCTAACAACGACTCTTGCGATGGCTCTTATGACGAATTCTTGCCTTATAAGGAGTGCAGTCGTTGCTACGCGAGGCAAGCGTTGAATGAAGCTCTCGCAATCTTGCGAGACGCCTTACGTGAGATTGATAATGAGAAGGAGAAGGATAGTGACTAATGATAGCGGTAGAGTAAGAGAATGGAAGACAGTAGCTACGGATAGCAAGGGGAAGGCGGTGATGGATGATGTCACAATCTGTACATCCTTCATAAGGCAAGACTTTGTGCTAGATTGCCTTCGATCAATTCATAAGTATGTCAAATCCATCAGTTATAAGATTATCTCTGTTAACCAGACACAGCCTAATAGGGAGTTTGAGGAGGAGCTTTACAGCCTCAGTGATATAGTTATCAGGCCACATGTCAATTTTGGGTTCAGTCAATCAATGAATATCGCTATGAGAATTGCCCCCTCTCCATACATCCTTGCACTCAATGATGACGTTCTAATGATTAACGATCCCTTTCCTGGCATCTTTGAGACATTCTCCCGCTTCAAGAATGCTGCTGCTGTCTGCTCTCAGTCAGTCAAAGAACCTGGCTGGGGATGGGGGGAGCCCGGGTTTCGTTATCTGATTCCAGAGAAGTACATAACTGGGAGCCTGAAAGAGTTGTACGACAGAGACCGTAGTCTGATGGCGAGGGTAAAAGAGGCGAAGCACAATTGGGAAGAGTTTAATAAGCAGTCACTGCGCGACCCTGGAGAAAGGAGCAAGCTCCTAGCAGGGCTGCAGAACTGGCGCGAGCAGTACAGCGAGGCTCAGGAAGAACTCGAAACGAGAGTACTGGAGCTGTCTTACCAGAAGGAGTACACTGACGCCCTTATCGAGGAGAAGAACTGGGCAGTCGTAGATGGCTTCGCGATGTTCGCACCAGTGTTTAGATCAGATGTACTGGACGAGATAGGGATGTTCGATGAAGCATTTACTGGCGGGGGCGAAGATTACGACTGGCTTTGCAGGAGTGCTCAGGCAGGGTATAGGAACCTCAGTACGAGTAGATCACTCTTACATCACCACTGGGGCAAATCGAAGGATGATGCAGACGGCTATGACGTTGCATTACCTAAAGCTCGTCCTTCCTGGAACTGCTTAAGTACTAAAGGGTTTGGAAACAGGGGAAAATGGAGGGACGATGTCTCGGTCTGGGGAGAGGACTGGGCAGTTAGGACTGATCTCGAGGTTTATCAAGCTCCGCTATGAGGTCAAATCCAGGGCGGAAGTGGGTGGTGGCGTGACACGAGTTACAGAGAGTTACGCCATTACTAATATCGTATTCTAATTCAGGGTGAGTACTCTTGGGCTTTATATGGTGAGTGCAAATCCTCATACCACCAGGCTCGCGTCCACAGAGCTGGCAGGTATGATTGTCCCTTTCAAAGACTGCCTCACGCCATTCTCGCGCCTTTATAGAGATGCCTCCCTTCCAAGCAGGGTTGTTGGGGCCACGTGGGGTATTACGCTTAGTGCCTTCGCTTATCCGCTGTAGCTGCTCGGCAGTGTAAACACCTGTCTTACCCTTGTTCCAGGGCTCTCGCCCTTTCGGATACTGTGCTACGTTTCTACGCCCTGGAAACTTGCGACCCTTAAGGGCAAGGTTAGGACGTCCCTTTAACTTAGCACCGATACCTGTCTCGTATCCCATTGCTTCGTACTCAGCAGACGTTAGTCCGTGCTTGAAGTGAAGGTGTTTCCAACTAACAGCTTTCATTTCTTGACCGCAAAGCGCACACTTGTACATTGTAGTCTCCCTTCTAAATTAAAAGCCCTCCAGTTAGCTTTTGTTGCCTAGCAAGCAACGCACGCAAGACCCCCGGAGGGCTTAGGATTGATGAATGATAGCTTATTCTTGAGTACAATCACAGCTTGCTAGGCGAGGGTAATTATACTCGCTTTCGTCCCAAATGTCAAATGGGGGTACTCGCAGCTACCTTGACATAGTTAGTCTTTTTGTGTATAATATAGAGTGACCAAACATAAGAATAAGGGGTTCACTACCCCTCGTTTCCTTCGGACCAACCTAAGGGGACATTGAGATCACGCGATCTCTCTGTCCCCTTTTTTATTCTCAAAGGGTAATTAACAAGGGTAACTAACTATGCCTCCAACGACATCCACGAGTACTACAACGACTACTAGTACAAGTACTTCCACGTCTACTACGACGACGTCTACCTCTACGAGTACCACTACAACAAGTACTTCTACTACTACGTCTACCTCTACGAGTACAAGTATATCTACTTCTACTACTACTACGTCAACTTCTACGTCGACTACGACCTCGACTAGTACAAGCACTTCAACTACGACTACATCTACCAGTACTACTACAACGACGTCAACTTCTACGAGTACGAGTACTACTACAACATCGACGAGTACTAGTACGACGACTAGCATTTCTACCTCTACGAGTACCACAACGACATCTACTTCTACTACTACTACGACTAGCACTAGTACTAGCACATCCACATCTACTACTACATCAACCTCTACCTCGACCTCTACCTCTACTACTACAACAACGTCGACCAGTACATCGACATCTACCTCTACTACTACATCTACCTCTACTTCTACCTCTACAACGACTACCGTTGGCCCAGAAGGTCTCGCCTGGGGTGAGCAGAACCCTGTAGCAGGTGAGACAGCGAAGGAGTGGTCGGGATGGTCCGACGGTGCAGCAGGGAGTCCTACGATTCAGTATGACAGTGACTGGGGACGGATTAAGCTAGAGGCGACGGATGTTGGACATAGCGATGTGATAGACACAGGGAATGTATTGAGTAAAGTTGTAACAATCAGTACCGACCGCTATGGAACTGGCGTCGGCATCGGTGCTATTTACATAAGAGGACAAGCGACCTCCTTTGCGCAGGATGCGGGGAGTCCAGCCTGGGAAGTGTACACGGTACCTACGGCTAAAACTTGGAGATGGATCCAAGTGAAGCTCGCTGGTCCGTCTGCAGTATAATAAGTCACAAGAGTTAGCATGAGGAAGTAAATGGGCGATTACTCACGTTATCGTGCTATAACGATAAACCCAACTGATAACAAGGTAGGGGAGACGGATGCTGACTTTGCCGTCTTGCTTAATCTGACTGCGGCTGGCTCTGGCGTTATTGCAGATCTCAAAACCGTTGGCAACGGGGGAGATATCCAGAACACAGCAGCAGGTGGAGCAAGTGGAGCGTACACCGTCCCTGCTGACCTTACTTTCCGCACAACTGCTGACCTCACGCAAGCGGGTGCAAGCCTCGATTTCGAAGTTGAGTTCTATGATGCTGCCTCTGGCGCACTGATAGTTTGGGTACAGTGTGGCGTTATAGTTTCTGATAACTTTACCATCTATATGATCTACGGTAACACTGATGTCAACACCAGCCAGGAGAACGTGGCTGGGACGTGGGATGCGAATTACGTGATGGTGCAGCACATGGCTGATACTACCACAAGTGCCATTACGGATAGCACTTCAGGGAATAATGACGGAACAAAGAAAGGGGCTGGTGAACCTGCCGAAGCTGCCGGGAAGGTAGGACGGGGGCAGGATTTTGAATCTACTGGGGATGACTATATTACTGTTGCTAATGAAGCCAACTTTGACTTCGAGCGAACAGATAGTTTCTCTGTATCAGCATGGATAAATCTACTCTACGAGGTAGCTGCTTACCGAGTCATAGTAACAAAGTCTGCAAACAGCGAACCCTATCGGGGTTGGCACTTTATGGTAATGCCGGACCAAGGTTACCTGTTTTTCTCGCTAGATAATGATAATGCTGGTGGCAACCTCATTAGTGTACGTACCACTACTCTCGATGTTGCCGATGGAAGTTGGCACCTCGTCGTAGCAACGTACGATGGTTCTTCTACAGCCGCAGGAACACTCCTTTATGTAGATGGATCTGCTCCCGCGAAGACTACTATAACCGATGCTTTAAATGCTACTATCCTTAACGACGTAAGTGTTAACATCGGGGCCAGGAGTGGAGCGCTTAATTTCGACAACCTCATGGACGAAGTCCGTGTCTCCAATGTAGCCCGCTCCGCCGACTATGTTACTACAATGTTTAACAACCAAGACTCCCCTTCTACCTTCTACGGTGTGGGGGCAGAGCAGGGTGGCCCGACGACGAGTACATCTACTACTACCACGACTAGTACCAGTACCAGTACGTCTACTTCGACTACTACGACCTCCACTAGCACGACTACTACTACATCTACGTCAACTAGCACCTCTACAACCACCACGAGCACGAGCTCCTCAACTACCACGACGAGTACGAGTACCACAACGACGACCTCGTCGTCAACTTCGACGTCTACGTCCACTACTACGACGTCTACTTCTACTTCCACCAGTACGAGTACGAGCACTTCTACTACTACGACTAGTACATCTACGTCGACGTCGACGAGTACAAGTACCTCTACTAGTACTACGACGACCAGTACTAGTACGACAACATCTATATCTACATCCACCTCTACTTCCACATCGACTACCACGACTAGTACTAGTACTAGTACCAGTACCAGCACTAGTACCAGTACTAGCACTACAACTACAAGCACTAGTACCACAACTACATCGACATCCACCTTGACGAGTACTACGACGAGCACTAGTACTAGTACCACAACTAGTACGAGTACGAGCACCAGTACAAGTACTACGACTAGTACTTCTACGAGCACCTCCACTTCTACCTCAACTACTACAACCTCAACCTCTACTACTACAACGACGTCAACCTCCACTAGCACGAGTACTTCGACTACAACGTCGACTTCTACGTCTACAAGTACGAGCACGACGACATCCACGAGTATTAGTACAAGTACGTCAACGACTACAACAACTACTACTTCTACCTCTACCTCTACATCCACTACAACAACTAGTACTTCTACCTCAACGTCTACAACAACTTCTACTACTACGAGTACTAGTACGAGTACTTCTACAACTACTACGTCTACTTCTACTTCTACGAGTACTAGTACGAGCACGAGTACCACGACGAGTACTAGTACGAGTACTTCTACAACTACTACGCTCGGTTTCTGGACTTCTCCGTCTGCCATCTACAGCGTCTGTGGTGAAGAGGTTATTGCTCCCGCTTCAAACTTCATAGACGGCGCTATAGGGACTGCCTGGGAGCATGACGTCAACGAGAGGCACTGGATTATCCTAGACCTTGGTAGTTCCTGGACAGTGCAGAGGATTAGGGTATATATTGGCGCTGGCGACAAGTGTGACTGGGACAGTGTTGATATCCACATAAGTCAGGACGGGATTACCTGGGGGCCCGCTGTCGCAGAGAGTATATCCATTGCCGGGGGTGTGGGATGGACCGTTATAGAAGTCACGGATAAAGCTGGTCGCTATATAAAGATATCAAATATAGATACGAGGTCGCCAGATGAGTTCGTCAGAGGGCACGAAGTAGAAGTCTACGTCAGTGGCTATGTTGTGGATGACATCATTCTAGAGTACGCTACGACGAGTACATCAACTAGCTCTAGCACGTCCACTACTACAACATCAACGAGTACATCTACCACTACTACGAGTACATCTACTACAACGACAACGACCTCGTCGACATCGACCTCGACGACTACGACGTCAACCAGTACGACGACTACATCTACCAGTACTACTACAACTTCAATTTCAACCTCTACTACGACATCGACTAGTATGTCGACTTCTACGACGACAAGTACATCTACCAGTACTAGTACGAGTAGTAGCACATCCACGACAACTACACTATCACCCTTTGGAGGTGGCCTGGCGTTTGGTGAACAAAGCCCGACTGCAAGCGAAACGGCAATATCATGGCAGACGTGGAGTGACGGTGTAGGTGGAACACCTACAGTAGTTGGAGATGTGGATTGGGGCAAGGTTCAACTGTCCGGCGGTGACGAGGGACGGTCAGCTGTGTACAACCTTGGCACCGCTGATAACCGTCAGCACACACTGAATGAAGATAGGTACGGGGTTGGACAAGGCTTTGCTACCCTTTACATCAGGGGTCAAGCAACATCCTTTGACCAAGACGATGCAATGCCTGCATGGGAGGAATACACTAACCCTACCTTGAAAACGTGGCGGTGGATGCAGATCAAGGCTGAGAAATAAGCTAAGCTATTATGTATAGATTAAAAAGTCCAGGCGTATTCCTTTACAGTCTGTACCAGTTCAATTTACATTCCAGCGAGAATACCGATGAGTATTGATATTGGAACCTCAGCAAATATATTCGGAGGCATACAAGGCTCTCGCACTGTAGTCAGTGAGAGAAATCCAGCAAATGCCGACGGCATAATTACCTCAGTCACGATTCGAGCCGACCCCGGCATCATTGGATGTCGAGTAGGAACCTTCGAGCGCATTATTCACGTCCCTGATCCAGGGTTTCGCCATTTCAGGTGCCGAGACAGCGAACTAATTGGTGATATCCCGACTGACATCCCAACGACTAAGGCGGTTTCCCTCGAGGTAAAAGAGGGTGACTTTATAGGTTGTTATATAGCTTATCCTGGCGCAGTTTCGGCAGGTACTTCTGATTATCCTGGCCTCTCATACATAAGAGATGAATATATTGACCCCGGTGATGAATCAGAGCTTTATCATAACGTTGCGGCTCCACTCTACCTATATGGGGAAGGAGATACTACTACTTCTACTACTTCGACATCGTCTACTACCTCAACCTCAACCAGCACCTCGACTAGCACGTCTACGACGACAACTAGTACAAGTACCACTACGACTACTAGTACTTCGACGAGTACGAGTACTTCTACAACCACTACAACTCTCGCTTATCAAGCTGACGATATAATTTGGGAATGGTCAGTAATAACTACGAGCACGTCCACTACCACTTCTACCAGTACATCTACGTCGACCTCTACTACCACCACTTCTACGTCTACATCAACCTCGACGAGTACGTCGACAAGTACTAGCCTCTCAACCAGTACTACTACAACACTTAGTATCTGGGCGAGCCCAGATATTGTACTCGACAGTTGTGGCTGGGACCAGGACTATCCTGGCGTCTTCTTCATTGATGGAGATATCAGTACCCATTGGCAGCATAACGTTAACGAGCGGCACTGGATTATTGTTGTTCTCGACAGCATTAAGTATATACAGAAGATAAGAGTATATGTAGGGCCTGGCGATGAATGTGACTGGGATAGTGTTGATATCTACACTAGCCTCGATGCATCTACTTGGACGCTTGCCGTTGCCGAGGCTAGTATCGCAGGCAGTGGATGGGCTGAGGTTAACTTCACTGGCCACAATGCTCTCTTTATAAAACTAGAAGGGATTGACACTAGGGCTAGTAGTGAGTACCTCCATGGACACGAGATGGAAGTCTATCTCGCAGACGCCGAGGCAACAACATCTACGTCAACAACGACGACTAGTACGAGTACTACTACGACTACGTCGACTTCAACGAGTACTAGTACGAGTACTACAACGAGTACCTCTACGACGACGAGTACATCGACTACTACTACATCTTCATCGACCTCTACTTCTACCACAATGACTACAAGTACGTCTACAACGATGAGTACTAGTACGAGTACTACAACTACTACATCGACTTCTACTTCTACAACAACTACTACTTCTACTTCTACTTCTACGACAACAACTACTACTACTTCTACTTCTACTACGACGACTAGTACGTCATCAAGCACCAGCACCTCTACCTCTACTTCCACTACAACGACCCTCTGTGACTGGCTAAGCCCCTCTGCTATCTATAGCGCTTGCGGGCAAGACGCTGGGCAAGGCCGTGTTCTGTTCATAGACGAGAACGCAAATACCTATTGGGCACACAGCGTTAGCGAGCGACACTGGATCGTCCTAGACCTCGGTGGTGGCTACGAAGTACAGAGAGTTCGTGTCTATGTGAGGGCTATCACAGCGTCCAGTTGGGACGGAGTAGACATCTACGTCAGTGACGATCCCACTTCATGGGGGAGCGCCGTCGCAACGAGTGTTAGTATTGCTGGTGGTGGCGGGTGGGTAACAGTAGATCTCACAGCGAAGAATGGTAGGTATATTAGACTTGCAGATATTGATACGAGAGATGGTGGGGACTATCTCGTAGGGTACGAAGTGGAAGCGTGCGTGGCGTCGAGTACGAGCACCTCTACTACTACGACGAGTACGAGTACTTCTACTACTACAACAATGAGTACTTCTACATCTACTACTACGACTACTTCCACCACAACAAGTACTAGTACTTCTACTTCTTCTACTACTACGAGCACTAGTACGACGACTACAATGAGTACTTCTACCTCTACTTCAACTACAACTACTACTTCTACTTCTACCTCTACAACAACTACTACTACTACTTCTACTTCTACTTCTACAACAACGACTACTACTACATCTACTAGTACTTCTACTTCCACTACTACTACTCTCGCTCCAGAGAAGACTGCAACGATTAGGATAAGTAGGAAGGTAGTGATAGTAGATATCTAGAGCAGTGCGAGAGCTTGACATATCACTGGTTTTTTGATATAATAAGAGGGTGCAGAGAGTACCTTTAGGAGGAGAGCACTATGGATGCTGTTTCGTTCGAATCGATCACGGTGAGTAACGTTGCAATAGGGTTTACGGCAGGACTTCTGACTCCCACTACTACAGTACCAATACCGCTAGAGGCGAGTGTCTCAGTGGAGGCTGGTGCTACAGGGCTAAGATATAGAGTTGATGGTGTCGATCCTACAGCTGCCGAGGGGCACTTGCTTCAGGACGAGGACACTGTTACAGTTAGCGGGAGGGCAGACTTAACCAGATTTAGAGCTATACGGACTGGCGCTGTCGACGCCACTCTTCGCGTGACTTATTCAGCGTAGTGAAAGCGCTTCATTAGGAAGGAACTATGGCTGTACGTAAGCAAGGAACTGGCCACGTTAATGTCGCACTCGATAATTCCTACGCTACCCCTACGCATACCGCTGTCAATGTAACGGTAACTACTGGAGCTGTGCTAGCTGCGAATGTTAATCGTCTATATGCGCTACTCGTGAATGACAGCGATACTACAATATATATTGGGCTAGGTGCTGCTGCTGTTGTCAATCAGGGGATTCGTCTCAACGCTAACGGTGGCAGCTACGAGATGAGTGCCCTGCATGGGAATCTCTACACGGGGGTAATTAACGGTATCCACGGTGGAGTAGGGAACAAGGTGTTACTAACAACTGAGGGGATGTAGAGATAAAGTGGCTACAGCTATAGTTATACTTAAGGGGTAGACAATGCCTTTATCAAATCCAACAGATGTATCGTTAGTAGCACTAGAAGCGACTCTTGACGCTCTAGCTGTTACCGTTAACGCTATGGACGTACTCACGGAGACTGGCGGGACCGTGACTACTGACGGCGCCGAGCAGAACGTCTATATTAACAACGCTCCCTCTGGAGTATATCGGCCAGTACGTTTCATGCTTGACTTCACGAATCACACTGCAGGAGAGACGTTAGTAGTCAGAGTGTACTACCGTATTGAGACTGGTGGGAATCTCATTCTTCAAGACGAGGCTACCTATGCTGGAGTGCAGGATCCGCTTCTCCTGAATATAGAGTTAGATGCGAATAGGTATGGATGTAGCGTTACAGTTGAGAAGACTGTCGGAACTAATAGGGATTATCCTTGGGAAGTGTTCTATGAAGTTTAACAACGGGGCTCTGTCGGGACTCTAACGGGGCTCTATAGCGGGGATTAACGATGAGTGTTGTGATGTACGACAGTGTCGACGTGAAGGAGAATATCCTGCTAGACCTTCCGTTCAGGGAGGCTACAGGAGTCGTTACGCAGGATGTTGCAAAGCTGCATCACCCTATGGTAATGGTTAATACTCCTACGTGGGCGCAGGAAGGTACATTGAGTGTCGTACAGCTCAATGGTACCAGTGAATACCTCCTTAGCTTAGCTGCTGACACTGCTGATTTGAACTTCATTGCTGGCGACTACAGTCTCGGCGGATGGTTGAGGTGGGAAACTGGCGAGGACTCTCAGATTGTCATGGGAAGATATATCGTATCAGTTAGTGGCTGGGAGCTCTACCTATACTTCACAGGACTTCTAACGCTGCGACACCATCACGCTGCTGGCGCGTCAACTAGAACAGGTTGCTATTCAGACGGTTGGGTAGCTGACACTTGGCATCACTTCGGCGTAAGTCGTAGCGGCGCAGCAGCGATACATTATCGTAACGGTGTTGCACTTACGACTACGCATACCGCTGGCGGACTGATAAATCCAGAGACAAATAATAGTAATCTAGTGATTGGAGTTAGGACGACACTGGATACGAATTATTTCTCCGGGAAGCTCTGGAGACCGAGGATATATAACGAGGCTCTGACTGCAGCCGATTGGCTAGCGATATACGAACGAGAGGTAGGGTGGTTTTAATGATAGGAAGGTCTAAGCTTCTACGACTTACTAATGACTTCCAAGACGATATAGTTGGTAGTTCTACAGCAAATAGAGCTGTGACGGCGACGCTCTACGTCTCCCCTAACGGGAGTGGAGTAGATGGGTCAATGTGGGCAACAGCGTTCACAACGATCCAGGAAGCCCTCGCCGCTGCTAGCTCTGATGCTGACGATCTAACCCTCATTCTTATAGGCCCCCACGCGACTAATTATGATATAGATACTACAGGCGATCCTTCCTGGTCCAAGGACGTCGTTCTCAAGGGCCCGCATCGCAATTGGGCGAAAGTTGTGAATGGCCATGACACTGCTACGTCGGTGCTGAAATTTACTGGCAGGGTGTCACTCATTGATCTTACTATCGACTCCGGGGCTGGATCTAATAATGGTGTAATTATCTCTGGTGCTGGCACAAAGGGCTCACGATTACGAAGTGTATATCTTGAGAACGAAGATGTTACAGGTGCCCAAACATCACTATTGTTAGAAGATACTGGGTACATACGAATGGAGCACGTCAAATTCCACGGTGTAGTGGGCCAAACCACAGCGATGTTATTGGATAACTGTAAGCTTTCCAACTTTGACGACTTGGATTTTCATCAGTGCCTTGCTGGGATTCAGATAATTGACGCTGATTCGGATATGAACATCTTTCGTGATATAACGCTCCATAGCTGCGCTCTTGGGCTAGATCTAGACGCAGGCAATGGGCAGATATTCAGAGATGTTTCTTTCCACGACTGTACTCGCAACATTGATGACGAAGTAGGCGATCATACCTGGGAGAACTTAGCTGGTGCATTTGATATCGAAATACTACCTGACAATCTGGTAGGTACTCAAGTCAATACTGGAGCAGCCAATACATATGGGAGTGATACTGAACTTCTATCGGCAGTTAGTAGAGATAATCCGTTCCGAATAGTTGGTATCCACATGGAGCCGTCTACGAGTGAGTGGTATCAATTGCGTCTGAGCGATGATGCTGGCACGACATTTTTTGATATAATTCAATTCGACGGAATAAGGCGGGAAGGCGCTGCCGCACCTAGTGGCACGGAGCACATTTTCAATAAAGGTTGTCGTATCAGCGCCAGTGCTCGCGACATTAGCGGCGGCGACAATGTGAAGGTTTGGCTAGAGATACAAGAGGTATAGTAGAGAAGTAGAAGCTACTTCTCTAACGCTACCTCTTCTGGAGGTTTATTATGGCAGTTAGAAAGCAGTCTGGAGGACACGTTCAGGCCACCCTCGACGCTGGCGATATTCAGCTTGGCGCTGTAGAGCTTAAAGACGGCGATTCTGACGTTAGGCAAGATGTTGGGCTCGTTACAGCGAGGAATGCAGCCTATACGCAGAGTGAGGATGGAGGTCACGTCGCTACAGGTGCTACCACCGACCCTGCGGCCTCGCCCACAGTAGCCGAAGATGCCACGGCCCGCGCGGGCATCGGTCTGTGGAAGGGGATCAAGAATATCCTGATCTTGCTCAATGCGAAGTGGGCGGCTCTGGGCCAAGCGGTGATGGCGGCGAGTATGCCTGTGGTGATTGCCAGCGACCAGTCGGATGTGCCTGTCGCCATTAGCGACCCAGGCCGCGCCCCCACCGTCACTCCCGCCACCAGCGGAGGCGGCGGAGAGAACATCAACACGACCACCGCTCTGGCCGCAGATTTCTACCTGCGAGCCATCACGATCCATTTTAATGCTGAGTGGACTAACGATGTGACAGTGACGAAGGATTCCGCTGGCGGTGCCGCGTATGACACAGTGCTGAGAGTGCTGGAAGGCGGCGCCGGGGTGACAGATATGGCGTGGATACTTGAGGGGGATTGGCCCTTCCAGAACGGTGATCAGATCGTAGTTACTTCGACTAACCCAGGCACGGTGACGTTTGGCTTGGAGATTAGCACGGAGGCTATGTGATGGCGTATATGCGCAACGGTTTCGTCTACACCGGAGACGACCCCAACACCGCGTTGCTACTCGTGACTGGGCAAGTGACTCAATATAGTGGTGAGTTGGACGACGGCTACTACGAAGCTGGGGAATCCAGAAACTACGAGATCCTCACCACAGGGCAATATGCCGGCGCTTGCGTCTTTGTCTTGGATGGGAAGACAGAGAATCAATCCCATAACTGCGTCGAGGACCTGAGAACAGGACGGATGTGGGCCAGATATACATCGGCATATAGCGCCAGTGTAGGCCCGGCCTCAGATGGCAAGATGCCCTGGACTGGCGCGAACGACAGTACCTTTCAGTACTGTGCGGCCGCTAACGTGGCGGAGCTGGGCGGCTATTCGGATTGGAGGATACCGAACGACACAGAACTGGCTAGTTTGAGGAATATGGAGGTTCCTACTGCTGTGCCAGATGCGACAGCGTTTCCGAGTTGGCCCGCCGCAGCGAATTATCTATGGGCGTCTACTTCGCGGCCCATAGATACTAACCGTGCCATGATCGTGAATTTCAATGATGGCTACGTGAGCAGTAATACCAAGATTACTGCCTGGTACTCTGCTCTTGTCAGGGGAGGTGTGTAATGCAAAATCTAACAGGCAAGACATTATCAGAGCTCAGGGCTATGGACGCTGCTGAGATTCGCGCAGCGATGGCTGCCTTTTTCGCTCCACTCTCAAAGAAGGAGCTAATTGAGTTTGAGTTGGACGCCACGGAGTTCGCCGACAAGCCCCAAGTCACCACTGGCGAGCACGGCATCTTGACGCGGGAGCAGACCGTGCGGGACGGGGTGGGCGACGTAATGAGGATTGAGAAGATGGAGTACGATTATTATGATACGGGGGAAGTTCACAACCTCGTTCAGACTACCCGCAACGCAAAGGGCAGGAAGGTAAAGCAAGTGAGGTTAGAGCATTTTCGGGATGGGCGACAGCCAGTACTGATGGTAGAGCCTATTGAGGAATCAATACCGAAGCCTTAATAAGTTATGAGAGGAATGCAATGACATACTATAGAAATGGCGTCAAAGTGTCAGATGTTCATACTCACGCCGATGACGGGCATGGCGGCCAGTTGGATCAGTCCGCCATGAACCTGACCGCCGCGGCGACTGGGAGTGGCAAGGCAGTGCGGCAAGACGAGTTTTCCCAGGAACATAGTAACGCGGGCGCGCACGTATTAAGCACCAGAGTAGAAACATTAGTATATACAAGTGGTACTCCTGGAGCTGGAGAATTCACCCATGCTCTTACGCAGGAGGCATCAATAGGAAATGCCGTCATTGAGGATATCACGGTTGTGAAGACAAATATTGGCGGTGGACAGGCACACGTTAAGTTGTTTGTCGATATCTCATATTTGCAGGAGGATGACATCTTTAATGTAACTTTCGCACCTGGGACGTTGACAAGCTCATTCCTGCCTCGTGTTAGAGCTTTCCGGCCAACCTTGAATGTTGTTGCCTATGTTCTCATAACTTGGGTTTCAGCAGATATTGTCAGTGTGAATCGAGATAACAATATCGATGGCGATTCACCTATTTATTTCATCATTGATGGTATTGGTACGTGGTAGGAGAGCCAGTGCTGTTGGCCATCTGAGAAACTGAGGAGGAGGGAGCGTGGGCATCTCTGAGCTGGCTGTCGGTTTCAGCCCCGCCACATATACTGGCAGATATGATGGAATCTAACAGCTCGGCTTCATCGCCGAGGACATGTGGGAGATTGACGAGAGGTTCACGGATGGCAACGAGGAGTTGCCTGGCCTCGATCTGAACGCCATCGTTGCGGCGCTGACGGCGCTGGTGCAGCAACAACAGGAACAGATTGCGGCTCTGGAGGCAAGAATCCTAGCGCTGGAAGCTGAGTCCCCCATGGACGGTATGGACTGGTAAAAGTTGGAGAGGGTAGGCTATGTACACCCTAGACATTGAATATTCCGACTTGGATAGAGTCATCCGCAACCTAGATCAAGCCGCCGCTATGTTGCCCACCAGACTGGCTGAGATGAGCGAGGAGATCGGAGCTCAATAGCTAGGTTTATTTAGTCATTATCTCTCGCCTTCCTCCTACATCCACTCTCGTGCGACGCTATCCCTTTCGGACCCTCCATTACCTCCTGACAGTAATGGCATCTCCATTGATATTCTTCCCTTTCCCTCTCCGTCAGCCTCTCCCTCGCGAGAGCCCTCGCTGCAGGAAACCCTCCAAGCCTACGTGCCATAGTCGATCTCTTCTTCGGCACATCAGTACCTAGTGGAGGTCTCTTGTTCTCCCTCCACGCGCACACGAGCATCTCTAAGAGATCATCGTTACTATCTTTCACTCTCCCCTGCAATTCCATCTCTTCTGCATACGCTCTCGCACACTTCTGTGCTGAGGTTAAGTTCCAATCCATAGCTCGAGCTTCTTCCTTTTCTTCTTGAGACTTCTTCTATCACGATCTAGTTGTGCAATAGCAATGTCCACTTCATCTAATCCCTCTTCTAGCTCACCCCTCTCCCCGAAGAACTCTTTGAGAGCAGAACTTCCACTGGGAAACATCTCTATTACTCCTTCTATTTCTACTAATCCCTTCTCTAGCTTCGACCTCTCTCTCACGAGGGTTCTTCTCTTCCGATCCGCACGAGCTATCTTAAGGTCCACCTCTTTCAATTGCTCTTCATAAGGACTGAATGCGTTCAGGGACACGAGGTGTCCCTTCGCCTCACCCTCAACTAGGTCTCCGATGCACTTCGTTAACTTACGGACGAATTGTACTTTGCCGCTAGCTACAACTGGTTGTCCTGATTCTAAGTAAGAATAAGTATCTTTCTTTGCCATTTATGGTAGCTTTCTCCAGCGACACTTGTGACACCGATTAGCTTTAGGGTCAATGCTAGAGAATGGTTGCTTGCAGTCCTTACAAGCAAGAATAAGGATGGGCTTCTTCCCCTTTCTAGGCCCCTCTCTGTATTCCTTCCGATCCTGGTTCTCTCGTGGCATCTTCATATAGATCTATCCTTTCCAGGGTAGTGCCCCGTACGCTTATAGCCCTCTCGGATTCCCCTCCATAAGCGTACAGGGCACACTTCTTTACCTACTTATTGTTGCCAAAGTTCTTCCGTAGGAAGTCGTAGCCTCCGGTGGATGCTAGAGCGACACTCAAGGCTCTCACGAACAGCTCTATATACGGGACGTAAGCGGCTGGAATTATACCATCAGTCGTTCCTAGCGATACCGCTGCAAAGAAGAAACCGAGGATAAACGCTGCAGCTTTAGACTTCTTGCCATTGACACCGAAAGTCTTTAGTCCCTCCACTATAGCGATGATCAGTCCAGCTATCCCTACTCCGCCGATAGCTAAGCTTGCTAAGTCCATCTGTATCACCTCCTTTCACAACAGTTAGTCTTCTACCAGTCCCTCTTTGCCTTTGTAGCCTTGCCACACATAAGTTGCGATAGCTCCTTAGAGTGCTTAGGGCCCTTAGTTGTACAGACTTCGACGGTACCACAGGAGCCACACACCCACATGTTGCGTGCTAGGACCATAGGTTCACTACATTCCGTGCAATTCTTTATCTGGACTGCCATGTTATCACCTCCTTTCAAGAGTACACGCTTATTCTAACTGAAGCTCCCAAGCATCGTCCGACTTCAGCACGTTCCAACACGACTTACATAACTCTAACCCTTGTGACTCAGCCTCTCCTACTGTAGATAGATACGATGGTAGTCGCTGGTTACACGCAGGGTACGTTGGGCCTCCAAATCTCTTTGCATAGTTGCGGCAGAGGTGATAGACGGGAGATCGGTAGCTACTTGCTATGAAGGTGGGAGTTGTAGGCGAGAGTGAGTCTGGCATGATAGATCCTTTATAACCCCTAGCTCGTGTAGACAATTAACCCCCACTTTATCCTACATTGCTTGTACCGCTTCTGCAGGATAGCTATCTCTTTCCTAAAGGCATCAACTAGCCATAGCTTCTCGCTAGGTACCATCTTGTGATCTATCTCGGCGACTAGCTGTTCGCTAATCAGATTGACCCAGAACTTTCTCTGTGCTCCCCTGTGAAGATTCGGTATCCAGAAGTGTAAGGGCTTATCGAGCTTGATACACTCTGTGGGAACGGCATGGAGCGCACAGTCTATTTCGTCCTCTACGTTCCAGCTATCGACGCTTGGTTTCTTGATAGCTACCGGGATACTTATTAGTGACTCGCCACAGGTATGACAGAACCTAGCTGCTGGAACTGTAATTACATCATTGTATCTGTGACAGAACTCGTTAGTACACACTTTGTGGAACCTCTGTGCCTCAACTATTGTGTATTCACACATCAGGTAAGGACCGAGGTAAACGCTGTAGTCGATAGTCATTAGTCTTCTCCTTTATACATCAAACACTGGACATTCTCTACAGTTACCTAGCAGTGTCTCTCTCCACTCTATCACTCGTGGGTTGTACCAGACATCGTTCAAGAAGTCTCTACAAGATAGTACTGATATTCCCTCCTCCCAACCTTCCATCCCTTCCATGAAGGAACAGGGGAAGAAGTCGCCATCGACGTTGACATAAGAAGAGAAAAGAAGACTCTCACATTTCTCGCTGTAGAGCAACAGCTCTTTTCTATCATTCCTCCTTGCCCATCGCTCAAACTTAGGGGCAGAGCAGGAGTCAAAGCCGAGGGGGATATTGTCCTCTATCGCAACGTCTACTATATCACTAAACTGCTTCTCTGTTGCTGGAGTCAGGTTGCTACCACGCCCCTTTGCCTTTAGAGCAAGCAAGACGACTGCGTGAGGAGAGATGTCTCCCCATACTACATCATGCAAGACTTCGTAGACGAATTGGAGATTCTCCTGATAGTATAAGAGATGAATGTTCGTCTGCTTCACTCCCGCAAGCTGGAACCTCTTAACTGTCTCGTAAGCAATCTCCTTGCTGTGCGAGTAGACCGACACTGCTACCGCGCCAACCTGTCTAGCAGACAGCCTTATCAGCTCATCTGTTGCACCAAACCCAGAGAGTGTGTAGTTCGGAATTACGCCTATCTCTCGGCAATACTCGAGAATCGGAATTAGGTACGGATTGGTATCTACGTCCCCGATACCTAGTGCAACCTGCGCTATTGGAAACTCCTTCTTTCTATATACTCTCTTAATCTGCATATTTAACTACCCTTTCACACCACTTATACATTGTTGTATCGTTTCTCTCTTTTCTCAAACATCTGTTTATATCTTTGTGGACCCACCTTATATTATCCTCGGTGTATGGCAGCAAGCGATCTATTCTATCAACTGAAGCGGTTCGATTATGGTGCAATTTTAGCGGGAGACCTGTTATGGTACATCTCCCTCTTTGTTGTATAAACAGGCTCCACGCGAATTCTATAGAGATATAGAAACCTATACCGCGAGCTTTTGCACCCCTGGATATAACACTCCAGTTATGTCCACTGATATTCCCATAGCCTAACCAGTTGCAATGGTGCCGCTTTTCAATAATTTCCTGGCATGGGTCTCCAGTGATAGGGGTCAGAACCAGTCCGCACAACTCGATGAGTCTGTCCACACTTAAGTGCCACTTCATATCATTTACTGTCTTGTGAAGCCACCAAACATTTTCTGGTGTATATCCGAGCGAGGAGTCTATTCTATCCAACGAGGCTGTTGAGCCCCGCTTGTTGTTAGGAACATGCATTATGAGGTCTGTTCCAGTTAAAGCGCATCGTTTGTCTTGAGCAATATACTTCTTCCATACTTCTTCGATGCTGAGGTTGAATTCAATGTTCCGAGTCTTAGCACTAGCTATAATACCTTTCCAATGCTTGCCAGAAATTTCGCCGTAGCCAGTCCAGCGAGAGTTTTTAGCACGCTCGACTCGTAAGCAATCACATGATAAAGTACGCTTGTTGACAATGTGATACACATTAGTCCTAGCAAGCCTGCCGCAGTCACATTTACAGATCCAGTTGTAATCATTGCCAGGGTCAGCAAATAAGGCTACTAACCTTCCTGATCTGTCACCACTGCGAACAGAATGCTTCTTTATTCTACTCCCCTGGCAGAACTTACATAGCGACTCTCTCTGATTAGACGACTTCTCGACGACAGATGTGCCGCACTTTTTGCAAGCGAAGTATCTGATACCAACAAGTGCCATAAACTCACCGGTTATACAGAAAGCGATCCGTCCAAACATTCTCAGCAACCTTTCTATCTCTACCAGTCGATTAGGTCTTCGTCACCCTTAAGCTGAGAGGCAGCAACCCTAAGCCCGCTTGCAAGTGTAACACATTGATTGGGTGACACTCTAGCCTTTTGTCCGTTTTCAAACTCAATAACTATTGTATCTATTGAAAACTTGCCTATGATACGCTTGAATGTCTCGAGGTCCATGTGTTTTTCCTCGTCGTAACCAGAAGCCTTGTAACAAAAGTGGCACCTTTTTCGCAGGCATGAGTTCACCGATATCTCTATATCGAGAAGTTCCGGTCCAAGCGGTGCTACCTGAGGATCACTTTCAACCGTATCTCCCCATCGCAGCATAGTACCATCTCTCTTATCGAAGAGCATATTGTAACCATCGGTCGTTACTACTTTGTAGTCTAGAGTATCCTTAATAGGCATTATCCATCACCAGCTTCGCCATAATAGAGGTCTATATTCTCAATAGCTATGTCAACATCCAACTTCTCCTTGATTATTCCTTGGACGTGAACCTTAGCTTTATCTAGAGAGAAGTGTGCTAGTAACTCTTTTGCGTTGACCCCGGCACGGTACGGATCGTAATCACCGTAGAAGGTAATGACCTTTCCTTCACGATATCCATAATCTAGGCTAGTGTATGAGGGTTCTATCGAGTCAGTGTACCACATAGGTAGCCCACACTCTGGACAGAACTGTGTAGTCCCCTCTTGGTGATCGCACCCTCGCACCTGTACTGTCTTTGTATCGTGAAACATCTTAGGAAATAGGAATCCCTCCGCTTCCGCTAGTCGGTGAATATCGAACGTCCGTGTAGTCCCGATGATGCAGAAGCTAGTAGAGGAACTGTTTGATACAAAGCCTTGCTTGATCTTCATCTTTATCTCCTATCCGTTATAAAACGATTCTGAGAACATACCAATTCTGTCGTCCGGGATCGATTCCGGCAGCAGGTCTCTCACACGCTGCTCAAACTGCCCCTTCGTCTCGTCCTCCCGTAAGTCAGAGCGAGGAGAGTGTTCGAAATCCCCAGATAGAACTAGCCCAACGTATATGCTCGGATTCCACTCGTTAGGATCGCCGAAGAAATCGTCTAGGTCGGAGTCTCTAAGGAAGTCGTATAGACCTATACCTGTGAGATCCTTGAACTCGCTCTCGTTCTCGAGCTTGACACCATACACTGTGAACGAGGTGCTACTACTGTTACTCACGAAACCTGTCCTTACTCGCATCACCTTCTCCTTTCACCCTCTATGGATTCTAAAAGCACTGAATCTCTTCTTGATCAAGTCAAACATCTCGTACGGGATAGCATTATCGCCTTGTGATCTAATGATAACCTTATCCTTTAGATCTCCACGAGTGAACCAGCAGTACTCTACATAATCTATCTCGTGGTGAGGAACTTCTTCGCTTGAAGAGAATACCTCTCCGAATACGTCAGAGTACTTGTAATCCCTATCCATGATCTGTCCGAAGTGGTGTAGCATCGTACGGAGTTGCTCTACGACTTCTTCTGGACTTAGTTCTACATCACAGACAAAGGAGCTGCTCGAGCTATTACTCACGAAGCCTTTTCTAACTCGCATTATCTTCTCCTCCTTCTTTCAACTCGTATTCAAACCTCCCAAATCCCTGATTCCTTCCTAGCCCTATCCCCTTCAGTGCTCCATAATCCAGCAGCGCTTCTAACACTTCTACTCCTACTCCTGGATACACAAGTAGCTCACACTCTACTGTCGCCCCTACTGGCGCTGCTTCCGATGTCACCTCCACCGATCTCACCTTCCTTCCATCTACCTTAAAGAGGTGAGGCGGACGATCCTTTATAAAGATGTCACCGTTAGGGATTACCAGTAGCATCTCCTTAGGAGCGACGAAGACCTTCTGTACGAGGATATTCTCCAGCTCATCCCCATACACCTCGTTTAACGCCTGCGCTGCCTCCTTAAGAAACCCTATGATGTGACGGTCCAGGAGAAGAGGACGCCCCTTGTTATCCCTATAGAAGTAGCTATGAGGAGAGTGCTTAGTATCCTTCTTGTGACCGAGAAGGAGCTCTGTGAACGTCAGGGTTAGAGCATAGTGCTTCTTAATGTCAGTATTCATCCTATAAACATCCCTGGCTTACGGTTAAAGAGGAAGGCAATAATCCCTCCACTATGTATAATGAGCTTATCTATCTCCCTCTCTGTAAAACAGCCGAGGAAGAGATACCTCTCCGTATTCTTCTTTAGCTTGAAACCAAGGGGAAGGATTATCCCGAGGGATTCCTCTACCTCTACGGCAACGAGCTCCTCTGTGTCCCTGAACCAGACGACATCGAAGTGGCGGACGTCATCGCCTTCCTCGTTAAGTATCTCTTCTTCCCCAAGGTGCAGTCTAAAGCTCCTGAAGCGCTTAGGCGAGAGGGTGAAGGCAAGGTAGTCTATTCGGAAGGTTAGTTGTTCATAAGTAGGCTCACTCATCGCTACCTTCCTTCATCCCTTTCTTTACCTCTAGCACGAGCCGTAATGGAATTCCTAACTCCTTCATAACTGCGACTGGAGACTTCCCCTCCCGTAGTAGCGTCATAGCAGTCTTGCTAGCCTCAGGATCAATCTCCCGCTTTACGCTGGGGATCTCTAGCGGTTCACTGGAGGTCCGTAACAACTCAGGCATCTGCGCTTGCACTTCCAAGAGCTCCCTCTCCTCGCCAAGTATCATCAACCTCATCTGCTCTTTTGAAACCAGCTCAGAGATCATCTCTCTCTCTGCTGCCGTCATAGCCTCCCCATCACGAGGAGAGTTGAGATCAACAGTAACCTTCCCGGATAGATAGTCGTTGATGTTCTTCCAAGAGGCGCTTGGTAAGCGCTCCGGCAGCATCCTCTTTATCTCCCAGTCACCATCTACTATTGACAACTTCCCCATCCGTTCCTTTAAGACTAGTGCCGCAGGGGAGCCGTCAGCGTTCCTCTTATCTCCCACGAGCCATAGCATGAGGGAAGATATTCGGTAAAGCATAGGCTTGCCCCTAGGGACAACCTTACCGACGACCTTCTTTCCTCTACCTGCTGTAGCGTCCTTAAGATGGCTACAGAGAATCACCGTCTCAATTCCCCTTGCGAAGAGTGCTTCGAGTAGGTTCTGATAGATGGCGTAGACTCCTGAGACCCAGAATTTTCCAAAAGCATGAGGGTTAGGCATCAGTCCTAACTCTCTCTTGTGTTCCTCTGTCCACGCTACCATACCAGCCTCAAACTTACTAAGGGTGTCATGGATATATACCTTATACTTCCCCTCAGTAAGGTTCTCTGCAAGATCGTTCAGGATATACTCGTAGTAACTCACGAGGGATGCTTTCTGGCTCTCTGTTACCCACGGGAAGTTCCCCTGGTTCATTGCGGAGAGTAAGTCGTCCTCGCCTGGAATGTTAGCGTTTGCGAATCTTGACTCTAGATTAACATAGTGACCAAAATCGAGACCAGCTGTTCTCAACTGCTCTCTTATGTTATTCATACTATTCTCGCTATCGTGAACAAACACCTTGCTAACTTCGCTAGGGGAGAGGTACGTCGCAGCGAGAGTGCTCTTTCCTACACCTCTTCCACCAGTGATTACGATTACTTCATTCATTACGAGCCCTCCTTATATTATGTATAGTCTTTAGAATATCACCCAGTAGCCTACTGGGAATCCTTCGCAAGGTTCAACTCTAAGCTTAAGCTTTAGTATCTTCACGAGTACTCTTGCCTTCTTCTCTAGTTCAGTGGAGACGAGAAGCATGAGACCGCTGCCGTCTCCGTCGCCGAGAGATTCTTTTAGATAGGTCTTACAGAGGATCTTATTAGTCATCGTTAGAACCCACCTCTCGTGACACTAACTCTATCATCATATCCTCTCCCTTAAACATCCACTCCCTCGCTGACTCTATCGTCCTCGCTCCAAACCCAGGCATATCTCCAGGCTTCATCTCCGATAGGTACTTCATCGCCCAGGCAATCGATCCACAGTGCTCCACGAGGAGTAATGCTTTCTTAGGCCCTATCTCTGGGCACGAGGCAAATGTTGCTACAGCACTCGCTTCGTAGGAGTTGTGACCGCTAATAAGGGGCCTTGTAGGGACCCTCGGGAAGAGTATTTGCTCCCTCCCGTCCAGCATCTTTCTCAACTTCTCCAGCCTCATATTCAACCAAGGGATTATCCTTCCGTCCCTCGATAGGTTCATATAGTACCCACCATGATCTTGCCAAGAAGTGATAGCACCTTCAATAGCAGAGCACCTCACGTTCGTGTCCTGCCCATCAATTATAGCTAGCCCTTTTTTATCACACCTAAGCTCCCCAATGAATAGCAGCCACGATCTCTCGCAACACCGTAACATACGATCTAGTATGTGATTGAGATCCTGTACACTACTCGCAAGATCTCTTCCTGTCTTCCGCTGAACGAGATCCCCCACCTTGCAATGCTTCTTCAGTGCTAGCTGGTGAGGAAGAGTCCTCGTCACCCACTCCATCTTCGGAGTAGCTAGAGGACTAAGGAGCATATCAGCTCCAGTCCACTCCTCTAGCCCCACAGTGATCGTGGATGACTTTATGACGGATTCTGGGCAACGTGTATTCTTGCGGGCTTCTGAAGGGGTTAGGAAAATTGGCATACGAATTCCTTCCTACTACTATTACTTGCAAGCGGCTACTCTGGGGCCGCTTGCTTCTATCCTGCCCAGGCAGGTTCTACTAGAATTGCGGGCCAGATTCCCCACCTGGCTCCCACTTTCAGAGGCATCTCACAGACACGTCCCCGGCTTACGTCACTGGCAGATGGTAGCTACAACATAGGTATTTATACTGTGTGCAAACGATCTCCCCTCAACCGCAGACGCTGCCACGTCTCCGCAACTCTAAAGAGAGGAGGTGGGATTCGAACCCACGTGCCCGTTACACTCCAAGGTATACCTTTTCTTCACAGGGCGGCATACCACTCCTCTCTGCGTCCACGTTTTTATACCGGCTCGGCGCTCGCCTACCACATGGATTATTACATTTAGAGTCCGTAAGGCCATGTCCAATCCAGACAGTGTTCTGCTGCGGGCTAGTCTTTCACCTAGCCTCGGTATACGGCGATTACCGACCTATCTTTGCCGAGATATTGCGGGTCGTATGCGCTCCGCCTCCGCAGCTCTTCTTGCTACCCTGCCGTCCTATCACCCCTTGCTTACGAAGGGCGACCTCCCGGAACATCCCCAACACGGGGGCACGAACAGGGGAGCAAAGGGGAAGCAACTTCTACTACACTACTTCCCACCATGCCTTCAGATCACCTACTGTAACCATCAGATCCTCTAGCACGTTATCCTTCTTCAGTACTGGCGGTGCTGGCAACTTGCCACCGTACGTCTCCTTCAGATCCCTCACTGCCGCTATCCAATCATCTTCGAACTCTTCGTACCCAGACGGAAGTGCTGGCCCACTAGAGGAAGGCGTAGACGGTGTTGGAGTAGATGGTGTTGACGCCGACGTTGAGGAAGTATCTCCTATCTCTTCGCTTGCAGCAGCTTGTGCCGCAGCTTTGTTTGCAAAGATCTTCACAAGCACTGGCTTAGTAAGTCGCTTATTATCACCGAAGGTTGCATCTACGCGAGGGTCCCACACAAACGCCACTCGTGCCCATATAGGACTTCCCCACGGACTATGAAGAATAGCTAAGCAGTTATGCAACTTCTCAGCTTCCGTATCGTACTTCCCTTTAGCTATCCCAGAGCCAGTTGGCTGCCATTTACTAGGATCATTCTCTCCAAGCGCTTCCCAGAGTGCAGCTCGCCTCTTCCAGAGAATGCTGCTGGTAAAACCTACGTCTTCGTTCCCAACTATATCTCTCTGGAAACTATCAGTCCATAGAGTCTCGTCGTCTGCGCCTTGGAGCTCGTCAAGCGAGAACCCTGGATTGTCATAGTCATGGTCATCGGCCATAGCTGCAATGGCGGCTGGTAGACTGATCATGTGGAGTTCGTGTCGAGTTTTATGTGCCATCTTGCTTAACGTCCTGTATGCAGTTTCTCTCGATACGATATCACCGAAGACATCTTCAATCTTCTTATCTCCACCCCGCCAATTGAGCACCGTATCAGTATTTGCCATCCATAACCACACAGTAGACGGGCTATACGCCTGGCCAGTCTCGTCATAGGCAATCTTCGCTCTGGCTCTGTCTATGAAGTAGTACCGGAAGTTTCCCGTCTTAGTTGGAATTCGGATGTCCCAGCCATACTCTTCCTTTGGAAAGACTTGCTCTGACCAGAAGCTGTAGTATACGCCTGCTGCCCACTGAGCGATATACGATGGGGGCCCAAAGCCTACACCTATTGGTACCTCGATCTGTTCATCTGTCTTTAGAAAATCTACTGGCATTGTTCAATTCATCTCCTTTTTGTTATTATAGTTCGTACTAGTTACTCTAGTGGAAGAATCATTCTGTGCTCCGCTTTACCACCTCCTTTCAGTCCCTCCTTGTTACTCTACTAATCCACTCCAGCTATCAGACGGTGATTCCTTTTCGTGTCCATCACGCCAATGGATAGCGCCAAGAGCTGAGTCAAGTAAGCTGTCACTCATACTATATGCATCATAGACGTTATCCTCACTTAGCCCTTTCTCCAACGTGCGGATTTCTACCTCTATTGCAGCATGGTTGTCGTCACCGAATGCGCTATAGCGACGTACCTTTGGCTTCATCTCTTTTAGCTTCTTAACCTCGAGTAGTACTTGTTCTCGTGTGCGTGGCTTCATGCTTGTCACCTCCTTTCCTTAACTCCAAGTTCTATGCTTCTCTGCGATCCATTCTGTGCCATCATACTCTTCAATCACGAAGTCTACATCATCGGGGATCTCTACAACTTCTAGCTCTGCATTTCTACCGTTAGCAGTCTCCCCCATCTCTTCAACGAGCTGCACTAACGCAGGATCGTCACGAGGGAGAAAGCTACTTGAGAAGTAAGAACCCTCTTCATACTTGCCATCAATCACAGGTGAAGTACTATAATGGTGCATCATCTTATCATTACCTATGACAGCCCTCTCTCCATACACACTCTTCGTTATATCATTGAGCCAAGGATACAGTATTATCCCCTTTATCTCTGCGTATCGCATAGTTCCCTTGTAACTCAAGCCGAATCCACCATAGCAACGATTGATTACAATCTTCTTCATACTTACTCCGCCTCCTCTCGCTGCTGTCGTTGGTCTTCATAGAACCACTTCGTGCGCTTTAGTGGTGAGATAGCGACTGTAGTAGTACTACGATTTTTCTCGCTTACGCAATCTTCTAACAGTGCTGCCGCTTGCTCTTCAGCCTCTTCCCACGAGTCAACAAAGGTGATATAGCCTGGCAGTGTAAGATTAATCGTCGTTATATATCGCTTACGAGGTGGTTCAAAGCTGTCAATCGTCACTGTATTCCTCCTTTACTCATATTGGGAACTCCTCGCCTAGTGCGTCCGCTAGAGCTTTTAACTCATCACCGAGGTCCTCCCAGTACTTCTTTTTAGCAGCAGCAAGAAGTACTCTCGCAGCAGTTTCTATTACCTCGTGCTTGTCATCCACTGACTCTTGGAAGTCTTCAATCATACGGTCTGTTACGCCTGGCGGTAAGTTACTTGCTCTCTTATTCACTCCTGCACCCTCCCCTTGCTACCACCGCTTCTTCCACAGAGCTAACTCTATGGTAAGCGTCCCTCCACCACTTAGGGAACAGATACCTTCGCTTCCCTATAAGCTGCCCGAAGGCGCTGTCAAGGATGTAACATGTGGAGTAGTCTTCTGAATGTCTGGTACTGCGCCCTGCAGCCTGAACAATAGCAGCTACTGTCGTCCAGCTGTACCACTCAGGATCTGCGTCCAGTCTGTATTTTATCTGCGGGTCAGCCAGAGATGGCCAAGGGACCTTCGCCAGAATCTGGAATCTACAGAGATCGTCCCGAAGGTCCAGTCCTAATCCTACTGATGGCGATATCAGTACCCTTGGCTCCCTCGTCCTCACGAACGTTCTTATAGCTTCATCTCTAGACAGTACTCCTGTCTCTTGCGACGATGACGGCTTATGAGAAAGAAACCGCTGTGGATACTTCGTGAACCTCAGTATCTGGTTCATTATCTTAAACGAAGACGTGTGAACTACGCCTTTCTCTTCAGGATGCTTCTCCAGTATTTCATCTATTACTCTTGTGATTCTCTGGTACCCGATAGATCCCGTCTTGTAATTGAGCTTGAGTACTGGAACGAAGTTATACGGCCTATTCTCTACTGGAAAGTTACTATCCATCTCGTGCCAACCAGTAGTCTTAGCGTCCAGTCCTAACAGCTTCGTCATTACTCTAGACGAAAGGAATGTAGCACTCATCATGAGGACTCGTGGGGAGTGAGATGTAACGAGAGGCTGCACGAACTCGTCTACGAGGAAGGGCTTCAGTGTGTACCCCGCATACGTCTGGGCAAGAAACCACTTCCCTGGCTCTATATCACGCAGTGTCTGAAGACGTCTTGCCATAGCTTTATAACGAAGCAGCTGCCTCATATCATAGACATCGACGTTCCCATTAGATCGTGACGCAGAGCTAACACGAGCAGTAATCGACGAGTACTCCCTCGCTACTACAGGGAATATCTGCGCTGCCCAGTTCTTAGCGTCTACTGGCTCCTTCAGTGAGGGAAGGTCGACACCTATAGCTCGTAAGGACTTCTCTGGCAGGAGAACACTGACGAATCCCATGATAGCGTTCTCTAACAGATGCGCCTCGTCGATAACGAGGAGATTCCTGTTAGCGCAGACCATACCGTCAGTATAAGCTAGCTCGTGAAGGAAGAAGGCGATATTAGTTACGACACTCGTCGCCTTCGCTGCTGCTGCTTTTTGTATGTAGTACTCACATATATTGAACTTCTCCTCACACTTGTAGTCAGGGAGAGTGCAGAGTCCCTCGTTAACACTGAGGTCTGACTGTTCCGCGCACTGGAAGTTACCACGCCCTCTTACAGAAGCCATGAAAGAGAAATCATCTGTGTACTGGTCTTGTAGAGTTTTTGTCTGTACAGAGATCAGAGAGGAGAAGTCGAAGGAGTATTGCTCTGCCAGTCTCTTGCTGAGGACTACTGACAGGAGAGATTTTCCACTGCCTGTCGGCGCGCTCAGCAGAACAGTACTCTTACCACTCCTGAACTGTTCCTCTATCGAGAGGATTGCCTCTCCCTGGTTAGGGAGATAGTCCTTGAATTTTGGATTGAGGCCGTACTCCTGAGGTCTCTTGAGTTCCATCATAGGTGTGATTCTCATCGATAAATTTGGGCAGGGGCATGTAATTGCCCATTAGCAATGCCCCTGCCCTAAAGGCGAGGCTTGTGTGCTACTTACCTACCGCACTGGGTATACTGAGGCCCTCGTTCTTCCTCTGAACTACCTCTCCGCGAGAGGAGAGGGTGGGATTCGAACCCACGACTAGGGACTGTGACGCGAGCATTCACAGTTCCTAAGACTGGCGCTCGCTAACAGTGTGGTATTCCGTTAACACAACCTCTGTAAGCCTGTCGGAGCAAAACGCTGTGCTGATTCTAACACTATGCTCACAACAAGACTATCCACAGTTGATGTAGTCGAATATCTTCTTACTGATATGTACATCTACTACTTCTTCACAGTTAGCTCGTGTTCGTGCCTGTTTCACTGTGCGAATTAGCTTCGTTGACTCTCTCGATTCTCCTCTGCTTATCCGCAGGAGTCAATGCACCCGATTGAGTGATAGTAGTGTATTGTCCAATACGAATATCTTCATGGTACATCTCTACCTGTGCTGGATGCTCCGGGGTAGCTTCGTAGAGGATATGGCTCCTAGGCACCTTTTTACCCCTGAACATAATCTTTGGCATAGAGACAAAACAGTCTAGCTGCTCGTCCCATTCCCAGGTTACTGCGGGATCGTTCACAGGGATTGCCGTGTAGACGGATCTTAGCTCGGCTAGCTTCGACTCTAGATTAAGAAGTGCTGTAGCAGGGAGTTCTTCTAAGAAGTCCATCCCGTCGATGGTGGCTCTAGCGTTTTGATTAGTAGACTCCTTCTGCACTGCTGCATCAATCCACTTTCCATAGGTAGTCTCTAGTTGTGCCAACTCGTCCTCGACCCTAGTAGCAAGCTTGACAATCTCGTCGGGCTCACTCTCCGCACCTTCCAGCAATGGCTGATAAGTACGGACTCGACCAACTAGTCTAGTCTTCCCGTCTGCGAAGAGTCCCTTGACCTTGCTGAGTGTCCTCTGTGCCTCCGCTTTTAACTCTGGCTCTACTGCTAACAACTCGTGTAGCTTTCCGCTCATTCTGATTGCTCCTTTCTAAAAGAATTATGCTACTGACTCATTCTTCCTTATTCTTCCCTTTGCTTCTCCGCCCACATCTCATAAGCCACTATCGCCTTCGGCCCCCTATCCCCTACAAGCCTCACTGCATCCTTAGCGCTTTTGAACTTAAAGAACTCTTTCAAACACACTCGTTTCCAGAACGGATCTGTCAGACTAAGTATATCCGTAGCGATATCCTCTAGTGTCTCCGCAGCACGATCTACATCATTATACTCTACATACACTTCCAGCATCTTTGCATTATTCTTCATTCCCTCTATCACCTGCTCGTGACAGGCGAACTCGAAGTGTCGCCTCGACCATTCCTTCAGAAGGGTAATGATGGGAGGTAAGAGTGAACTATCTGTATCTCTACTGACCTCCAGTACAAATCTATGAATAGCTGCTCTAACAAACGCAGATACACTATCGTAGGGAGATTGTCCTCTCTCTATTACCTCTAACACTGCCTTTAGTAACTCTGGCGGCGCTTTCGTTGCAATTGAAACTGATCTACCTGTGTTGGGATTCTGACTCGGGGGCATGTCGAGGATTTCTCTTTTCATGCAATCTGCCCCCTGGCGTGTGACGAGTAAGTGTAATGGTATGAAGTATACGATGTAATAGTTACGTCGCCCCTAGCGGCTCTAAAGAGCCTTGTGGGGGCAATTAGAAAGCTAACGAGTAATAGTATAACACGAAGTGAATTATTTGTCAAATCGGTGAAAGAGGTTACATAAGAAGGTGCGCGATTAGGTATCATTAGGGTAAGCCTTTCGTAAGGGTAAGTAAGGGTAAGGAATGATAAGGGTATGGACTAGTGTTAGTTAACATAAGAGATAGCGTACAGCATGTTTATATCCCAAGCTTTAGCTGAGATCTCTCCAGAACTGCTTTTGCTATTCGCCGCCGTGACATTTCTGTGTATTCTGGCACAATATCCACTCCAAGATATTTCCTATAAAGTTTTACGGCAGCAATAAGTGTAGTTCCCGAGCCACAAAACGGATCGAAAACTAAGTCTCCTATATCACTAGATTTGGATATTAGAAACTCTAGTAATCTTTGCGATTTCTGGTGAGGGTGCAGACGATTACTCCCAGGTCTCATAAAAGTGAGCAAGTTATGATCCCTTCTCCCTCTAAGTATATGCCTTCCCTTCGTTGCGTAGATAACGAGCTCTGTACGATTACCATAATCTCCCTCTAGATCTCCCATAGACCAGTTACCCTTATCCCACACGAGAGGAGTCTTTACGTCGAGATACCTCGCGATCTCTTCCCGCCATACAGGGTACACATCGAACCGTGTGAACCAGTAGAGGGCTCCAAAGGGTTTAAGTACTCTAGCGACTTCCTTGACAGTAGGAAGTACCTCTTCTATGGTGTCCCCTCTTATCTCTCTTGCACAAGTGCTGTCTGGGGACCTATGACTAGTCTTGTAACTAATGCCGTAGGGAGGGTCTGTTGCAATTAGGTCTATACATTCATCAGGAAGTCCTTTTAAGACTTCCAGTGCTTCTCCACAAGTTACGACGTTTGATTGAGGCCAAGTTAGTTTATTCATAAGCTACAGCTTCCTTCTGTAGTGCAAGGCTGACCAGCACGAGAGCTGTCCCGATATGTCGAAACTGCTTTCAATCCTGCATCATACGCCCTTCGGAATATCTCCTCCACACGGGACGGCGAGCTATCATTGGGAACAGACACAGTATAACTCACTCCTCCGTCCACTACCCCTTGCCATGCAGCTATATGATCTATGTGCTGCTTCGGTGTAGCCTCTAGATGCTCCTTGTATTCATCGGGGTTATATAAGTCAGGATAGATACAAGCGGTACATTCAACAAACTTAGACCCATGACCATTAGGAGCCAGCGCCATGAAGCTTACATTCCGCCTGCGACCAGGCCGATACCCACCTTCTTCTTCCGCAAGTTCCCAGCTAGCCGCACTCGACGAGGCATATATCACTGAAGCAAGCTCCTTCCCGAGAGCGTTCGCTTCATCTGAGTACATAGGAATCCCCTCCCGATTGAGAAGCGTTTTGAAACCCATGACTCCTCCACCTATCCGTCTTAGGTCGTGAGCACTCTCCCTAAATTGTGGCAGGGGGTAATGATTGACATCTACAACTCTATTCAGCAACAGCGTCTGCAATCTCGCTACTCTACGCAATTCATCCCAGCTTCCTAATTCAGTTATTGCGTTATGCAGGGGAATGGAACTCAGTACGCACCCTTCATAGGAATAAGCAGGGTTCTCGCCACAGATATTAAGCGTCTCGATCAGTCCATACTCATCCAGTACAGGATTACTCTTGTTCATATTGTCAATGTACGCTACCCCTGGAGTTCCGTTCTTCCAGGCCTGATAGCATATACGTTGCCATACATCTTTACTCACAGAATCTGGGCCCTTCAGAAAAGAACAGGACAGATTGCACAGATCAAGCTTCCCATCCTCATCCTTCGCAGTAATCCATTCCTTTATATCGTCGTGATGAGCACTCAGTAGACACATTATCCCTGAGTCTTTCCCGCTTCTCGCTGACCCTATAAGCCTTCCTGTCATTACGTAGAGCTCTAGGAAAGAGACTGGGCCAGTTGAGACTCCTTCTCCTTTACTGCTAGGACTGATGTACTTCAGTTGCGTCCCTCGTGGCGACAGCTTGGATAGCTCTATCCCAACTCCTCCTCCGCCGCTCTTAAAAATCTCTGCTATGTGCTCCGCTGCTCTCCAGATGAGCTTCACACTGTTTCTTATCTGCATATTATGACAAGATAGCATATTGAGGCTCCCCTGAGCATTCGCGTTCCTAAGAATAGGCGTCCCAGGCAAGAATAGTTTTCTCTCTAGTGCGTCCCTGACCTCGTCCTGAAGAGACACAGGCATTATTCCTGCTACCCTTCGACAGACGTCAGCCCAGGACTTATCACCTCTTGCGAAGTAGAAAGATTCGTTCATAAGGTTAATTGTTCCTTTCTTGTTTATATGTTCATCTTTAGCTGAGAACGCGCTGGTTTATTCCTCTAGCTAGCCTTACATACTCTTTTGCTATACCACAGCTTGTCTCATGCTGCGTGAATGTCTGCATTCCACCACACTTGCTTCACCTGCTCAGGCTCCTGCTCCCCATCCACCACCGCTAACGCTGTGACCAGTGCGTCAAACGCCTGACGGTTCTCAGTGATACGCCCCTCAACTAACACTATGTCAGCTACCAGCTGCGCTGCATCCGCTACCGCATGTAGTGCCGAGAGCTCTGCCTCTAGTGCATCTAGCGCATCTAGCGCAACAAGGTTAGCAACTATCTCGTTGATTTCTTTGTCTCTATATATCCTCATCGCTCTTTACCTCCTTGTAACCACCATGCCCCATTGTAGCAAACGTGCGAACTACCTGCTGGTGTGCAACGTGCGCCTCGATTGCAGCTATAGCAAGCCTTATTTCACCCATCGGCACAAGTAGTGCCCAGGCTATATCTTCACACTTCGCAATCTGCTCTTGCTCTGGGCTAAGTGTCCCTGATGGCTCGTAGCCCTCGACGGCCTTTATCCATGCTGCCAGTGCCTTCTCTCCTACCTCTGCTGCCTGCCTGTAAAGCCATGAAAGCTCGTCGCTGATCTCGCTACCCATCACTTGCCTCCTTTACCTTCTTAACCTTATCCTTCTCTTACTACTCTGTATCCAGTACCTCGCTGTGAAAGTCCCTACCCTTCTCCAGTCATCTCCTACCAGTTCCTGAAATAGGAGCGGCCATAAATCGAGAGATGGGCCTAACTCCTCATGTACCCACGAGGACATACGGTCGATCACTACTCCTTCACAAGAGGTGTTGCCAATTAGATCATCGTACTCGCCTTCCGCCCATGAGGGGAATGCAACAACCTCTATACACCCTACTGTTCCAAATGGAATCGTACGATCTGATGTAGCTATCCCATAGTGCTCTAAGTCCACTACTTCAGGCCAGCCGCTAGGCGTTTGCCCCCAATGTGAAGCGGCATGACGGCGTCCGAGATAAGGACTATTGATATCTCCATAGTAGAACACTCTAGTTACTCTAGTTACTCTAGCTACTCTAGCTGCCCCTTCGTCAGAGCTTACAGGCACGGGCGTCAGTGACAGTGCTAATATAATAACTGCTACAATAGGTAGCTTGTTCATTATTGCGACCCCGTTATTTCTTTCAGTGCTGCTTCATACCGAGCAATTACCTCCACATCCTCTGCTGTGAAGAACAGCCTCGACTCCGTCGCCCAGCCTCTCTTCCTCTCTATAAACTCATGGAACTCAAGAGCAAGCTGCACGAGAGCCTTTCTCTTTCCAGTCCTAAGATATGGAGTTATTACCCGCAGCAGTGTAGCAGCCTCTTCGTTCCACCCCTGCCATTGCCCCTTACTAAGGTTCCCACCGAACGCCCCCTTGAGAAACCTCAATATAGTCATATCTTCTGACCTTACTCTCACATAGATCCCTGCAGACTCAATAGGAGATACCTCTCCGTGAGACGTCTCGATCAAGAGCGCTTCTTTATCATCCTGCCTATTGATATAGATCCTTACAGCGCCGCCTCGCTCGAGGTAGCCTGCGAGATATGCAGAGGTAGCTTCGTCAACTGATGTCATGAATAGACATCCTCCAGGAGCATACAGTACACCGCATTATGCCTGTCTCCACCTTCACCTCCGCTCCACATTCGGGGCAGCGATGCAGCGATTGGCTTCTAAGAGTATAATACGCATCTCTACGATGCACTTGCCTAATAGCTCTCGCTAACATATTACATCTAGGCGATTTCATTCTCTTCTCCGATCATTCCATTACTATCTTGCCAGCCGACTAAGCATTGTCCTGGCTGAATCATACCCGTACCGTCCAATACAGTTAGCTCCTTCACCTCTACTCCTTCTATATCACCTTTATGCAAGAGCACTACAGTAGGACGATCCCCATACTTCTCCGTTGCACGAGCAACAGCTGCTAGCACGTTCAGAGTGACGCTCTCTAAATCTCCTTGCCAGAGAAGCCCTGATACATTCTTGTTACTTCCATCCTTCACCTTTGCCTCCATTAGCTAATCGTCATAGGCATTACTATATAGGAGAAATCGCTACCGTCCAGTGGCTTAATTGTCACTGCGGATAACGGACTAGTAGCTTCTATCACTACCTGTTCGCTCTCTATTACTCTCAGTACATCTAACAGATAGATAGCATTGAGACCAATTGTAATATCCTCCCCTTCTACCTCCGCTTCTACTTCCGCTGCGCTATCTCCACGCTCTGGACTTAGTGCAGAGATAGTGAGCTGCCTGAGCGCGCTTGATACCTCTACTGTAGCTACGTCAGCAATTTCTTTAGCAAACACCTTCGTCATAGTGCAAGCTCTCTTAAAATCGTCTGTATTCACTACAGCCCTTGTAGTATACCTGCTAGAATACATCTTCCTATAGTCAGGAAACTCACCGTTAATTACCTGACACACTAACTTAGTATCTCCAGCTTGAAACAGTACTCTATTCTCGTGAATATCTACCTGAATAAAGTCTATATCCAAGCCTATCTTCGTGAGCTCCATTAGGGATCTTGCAGGGACGATAACAATAGCTTCCCTCTCTTCAGATACCTCTGTGTTGCAGATAGACAAGCGAAACCCGTCTGCAGCAACTAGAGAGAGTTGTCCCTTTACTAGCTCTACGAGGATCCCTGCTAGGACCGGCCTTATTTTACCGTCTCCTGCAGCAATGGAAGCTCTCTTTATCATTCTACAGAATATATCTGCGGGGAGCTCAAAGACACCTTCTGCCCCGAACTCCGCAGCGGCAGGGAACTCTTCTGCCTCTATTCCCTTGATGTTCGCTTTCTGGCCTTGACACTCCACCTGTAATGTCTGTGAGCTCTCCTTGAGTAATATATTCACTATGTCACGAGGCAGTGTATCTATCAGTTCCGCAAACGTCAAAGCTGGTACAGTTATCGCACCCTCTTCTTCTACCTGAGCTATAATCGTACACTCTATACCTATCTCGAGGTTCGTAGTAAAGAGTTCCAGTCTTCCATCCTTCGCCTCTAGCTTCACGTTGTGAAATATTGGTATTGGACTCCGAGAAGCTACCGCTCTCTTCACAACCTTTAACCCCTGCGCCAAGTCCTCTTGCCAACAAGATAGTTTCATAACATATCTCCTTTCCTCTTTTTGATTGGAAGAGTAGAGAGTTTGCTCTACTCTTCCATTCTTATTCCCCTTACTTCCCCTTCCCACCAGTCTGCTTATTCCCCGATCCTCTACCAGCTCCTGGCTTGGACTTGACCTGAGATCCTTTCGTTGGTTTCTTCCCCACGTTATTCACCTCCTTGTCCTAGATATTTCTTCCGAGTCCTCTACTCACACCCTTCCTTCCCCTCCCTCTCTGCCCCCCGTGCGGAGGTCTATACCACCGCTTGCTCCTCCACACCTTGCTTGCTCTCCTTCGCTTTGCGGCTCTAGAGTAGTCTCTCATAGTAATACCTCCTCTTGTAAGTATCTTAGCAGCTTCTTAGGTAGCCCTTTCGGTAGACCGCCTTGTTGCTTAACTCGCCGATCTGGATTCTCTCTCGCCTTTGCTTCTCTACTACATAAAGTAGAGTGCTCGGTCCAGGTGTTATACTTCTTTTCTGGATAGTCGCAAGTACACTCCATCTACATCCTTCCTTTCACCATTCCTTTACGGAGAGTTCTACACTCAGTACACTCGTACTTGCCTCGAGCTATGCTATAGCTCGACCTACCGATCACTACATTCTTTATAAACCTATGCTCTGTGACTTCTTTACAGATGGAACATACTAGCTTCTCTGCCATGAGCACCTCCTTCTTAGCTCAACGAAAGACTTGTATGGGGCCTTGAAGTACTCAGCAGATATCTTGTGGGCAATTGCTGGATCAGCAGGAATTGCCTTAACCCAATTTGCAACGGTCGCAAAGTTTACTCCCAGCTTTCGCCCTATGGTTCGATAGCCATAGCCCTGCTTTCTCAACTGAATGGCTGCGAGATATTCTTTCTTTCTATTTTTGTACGGTCCTCGCCTTCTCCGCCCATTATATTTACCAGAACAAGACTGTGAACAGAAATTGTGATTAGTCCTCTTAATGCTGGCCGGGCTCTTATTAAAGACCTTGCTACATTCTTCACATATTACTAATATGCTACACCTCCTGCCGAGTTGGGCTACCAACTCTAGTGGGAACGAGAGGATTCGAACCTCCATCGCCTGGTGCCTAAAACCAGCGCCTCTTGCCGTTGGGCTACGTTCCCATAACTTCCTCATAAGTAGTTCTTTTTACTATCCTATACTTCGTTCCTAATTCCCTTAACTTTACGAACACTTCATCTTCTAGTATCTCCCGAGCTATATCTAATCTAGTAGTAACTCTATAATCGTACCAGTCGTCCCACTGAAGCCCTTGGTACTGTATGACATAACTCTCTTCATATATCATAGACTACTCCTTCTCCTTCCCCTCCGCTAGAGCTGCTGCTGCAACCATCGCTACATAACGCTCTATAGCACTTCCCTCTTCTTCTGGTACAGACCTCCTACCCTCTTCTATAGCTTCCCTAACAGCCCTCGCAACAGTCTCCCGTATCTTCCCAGATTCTATCGCTACTATAACTCTATGCTCCAGTCCTCTAACTCTCTCGTCACGCTCTCGGAACAGATCAGGTATTTCTTCAATAGAGAGATCTGGCGTCTCAGCAGCTTGTAAGTAGAGCAACAGAGCACTCTTCTTTCCTCCCTCTGAGAGGTTCTTTATAGCAGCATTGTATGGGGAGTCCTGCCCAAGCAGGAGCCTCATTACTTCTATCTGGAAGTCCTCGACGACCCTCTGTCTATTCCACACTCTATTATACTGATCGCCTTCTACATTGACAAGCTGATAGCCAAGAGTCTCGTAGTGATCTACCCAATGAGCCTCGCTATCCTTTGCGTCCCACGCTGAGTCAACCTTCTCGATAACAATTATGCTAGGCTTTACCTCAGCTCGTGACATCTCCTGAAGCCACTTCCATCTAGGTCCTCCCTCCTTGCACCAGACTGTAGAGAGAGTATCTAATAGAGCTGAAAGCTTTTCGGAGGTACGACCGATATACCGTACACGATTGGGATCTTCTTCCTTGTAGCGAGGATCAATTAACTTGTAGACTTTATGATAACGCATTTATCTGTATTCCTCTTCTTAAGCTTTCCCTAGCGCCTGCAGTAGGAAATCCGCATCTTCACCACTTACCTGTCCTGACTTTATCAGAGCATAGATGTCTTGTTCAATAACCTGAAGCCTCTCGTCACTTTCCCTTCTGAATTCACGAAGACTCTCTGGGACTAACTCTTCTATTTCAGACTCAATGTCTTCTTTAGCTTGAGCAAGGTTTCTAGGTTCGTTGAGAGGAACTGTTCCATGTATTAGATGAACATTCAACAAGTTATAACCTGCCCTCTGGTGAAGTTCAACCCAGTAGCACTCCCTTAACTTAGCTTCTCTTCTGGTATCTGTAGGTTCTACTAATTGGATTTCGAAGACTGGAGCATTAAACCAATCTTGTCTTAGGACTGCCGATGAGCAGTGATTGTTGTGTCCAGAGAGTCGCTCTTTAAGCTTCCCGCAAGTTATACCTACATACCGCACGTGGTCCTCGTGCCTTGAGGGATAGTGTGGATCAATGAGCCTGTAGACTTTACAGGTACTAGATTTATATTCTATCACCCTTGTTTCTCCTGTATCGAAAAGACAAGAGCCTGGTTCTCACCCTTCGGCTTATCGTTCTGTCGAGGAACAGTAGGCTTAAGTGAGAACCAGGCTCTTGTCACCGAAGCAAAAAACCTCTATCCCCCGACACCCTTAATAGTACCACCTTTCTTGTTTTTTGTCAAATAGCCTTCTATGCTACCAATTAGCTCTCATGTACCCCTAGGGTACTGGTACAGATTTCACCGAACGGGATCCCCGTAAACGGGGCGTATAATAAGAGTATATATAATACGCCCCGTTTACTGTTGTCTCGTTCGGGCTCCTAACGATACTAGGACGCAGGGGTACATGGGCTCCTATCTTCCACACTCCTTTATACAGCATTCTCCTACTCTATCCCTTTTCTAGCTCTTCCGACCCCTTCTACTTAGACTCCGTAGTATTTCTTCTCGTGTACGAGGGCGGCAGGAGAGTTTCTTTGATTCGATCCTCTCCTGCTCTTCCTTTGCCTTCTTCTCAACGAAGGCTCTTGCTTCTTCGGAAGTCATCTTAGCCACTAGTTTCCTCCATTGTTATCTCCTTCCTTGGTCATTACATTTTCCTCAACCATGTAATTGGTGGATTGTCTCCTGTAAATTCACCAAACAAAAAACCTGATAAGGGGCCAAGAAATATTGCACCCATAATTAAGAGTACGGGTATAGTTCCATTAATGGGAAATCCCCAGAAAGTAAATTCAATGAGCAGTATTGCCACGCTCAACAAAATAGCTATTCCCCAAATAGCAACCATGATCTCGGCACCATGATAATACTCTTCAGACATTTCAAACCTCCTATAATGCTTCACGCTTTGGCTTCTTCAGCTTGTTATAGTTATCGAGCGCCTCTTCCAATTTGTCCCATACAGGGGAATAATACAGAGAAAGTCTCTGCCTGTTTCTCCATACTACTTGTGCTGCATTGACTATATCACGTAGAGCAATAAGCTCGTTGACTGCTATCGTCTCTGTGATCTTGATATCCATCGAGCCTATTTCTACCACGCTAGTCGTTTCTGTCCTGCCTGGACTAAATTGATCCCCTGGTCGGTGTATCTCCTTCATTATCTCTTCCCCTTTCTCTATTACATCTCTGGCGCTTCGTAGTGTATACCATCACGGAGGATGTAGATGTCTTCTGTACTGACTCTGCCTGCGGCTAAACTCTCTATGTATTCCTCTACACCACCCCTTGCCCCCTTGTACCCGAAGGCTCTCTTGAGATCCCTTCCTGGCCCTGCAGAGGGGGGCACTCTCCGCCACCTGAAATGTACAAGGGTGAGGTCATTGATAATTGTCCTAACCCTTACCCTCGTGAGGATACCGGAAGGGGTGTTGAAAGAGGGTAGTGGTAGACGGATATCAGGCTGAAGTAAGATGTCGTCTTCTTCTATCTCTATATCTCTACCGCTCCAGGTTAGAGGATAGAAGTGGGTGAGAGTTCTCTCTACGAATCTAGCTGGTGTGAATGTGACGACGTCGAGCTCTAGGAGGAGCTGGTAAGAGACAGAGGAGGGGAGGAGGTCTACGTCAGCTATAGAGTAGAGGCTAGCGATGTCATTCCTCTGACTAGTCCTATTTAGCTTGCCAGGGAATTCCCTCCGCTGGCTCATCGCTGCGTTGTAGAAGTGGACTCCAGAGAGAGACATAGATTTAAGGGTAGAACGAACCTCGGGAGATAAGTTGAGTTCAAATGATTGTTCCATAGTACCTGTCCTTTACGGCTTATAGAGAGCCTATCGAGTGACATCCTGGATATATCGCCTTCCATCTGTCAACTCTATGCCAGAAGCAGAGAGTGCAGTCGCACTCTATTAGGAGATAGTTAACGGTAGGAGTCCATCTGGCGCTGATGATCTTCGTCAGCTTTCCCTTTCAGTAACAAGGGGTATGAACCACCATTCCTGAAACCGTATAGTCGGTATTCCTCTATGGTGACTCTCAACGAGGCCGCTGATGAATAGGCCGTTGGCGGAGATGAATTCCACACGAGCTCTAGTTAGGGTTTCCGTGGCAAGCTGTATCTTTCCTACTACGCCTGCAATAGCTTGGCCATCTCTGCCCAAGTTAATCTCGCACTCTACAGGGGTAGGCTTCTCTATTCTCTGCCCCTTCTCATTGCGCTGGATATATAGCGTGCCCTTCATCTAACACCTCCTTCTGGTAGGATTTGTGTATTGGGACAGTATCAGTCTCAACTAGCAGTGTCTCAACAATAGCTTTTGCTCCTTCTAATGTAGAAGCATAACCTTGAAATGGCAAGCCGCTTTGGTTTCGCTGGCAGGATAAGTCTGTTCTTGCTTCCCAGCTCCATCGGTGGTTTCCAATGGCAACACTCGTCACTGTGGCCAACGCTTGGGAAAGCACCTCGGCGGCGGATTGAACGGCCCTTGTATATCCTAGGCTTTCCTTGCCCAGCAGCAGGTTCTGCATCAAATTCATAGACATAAGTCCACATTATCTTAATCCGTTTGCCTAATAAGCCAAGAAGTCGCTTTCTTAACTGCCTCAATCGTCTTGGCCCGGCATACAGCACCAAGCACTTGTCGCCCAGTTCGTGCGTTAGTTTAGCATATCTGCATCCATTACAGCGTGCGGCGCGCAACCCCATAGCATACAAATCATACGAGTCTATTGGGGCGGGGCCATAATCATCATACATCACCCTTCTCCTTTCAGCGGTATTAGTAATTGTTGCTTCCCAGCACACAGCTAGTCTGGAAAACCATCAGACTAGCTGTGTGGCTTAACTGCTTCGCAGTACGCCACAACTATTCTTATCTGTACTTTGTCTCTGGAAGGACACCGCTCTAGTTATAGCGTCTCTTTTTTTCTGATACGAACCTCATTAACTATGGTGTAGTCAATTGTAATCATATTAGAAACTGCGTCTCTCTTACTCAGGTCTTCTCTATCCAGAGACATTGTTAAAGAAGAATCCGTCCACTATCCTAGAATAGATCTCCGCTTCTTTCCATCAGCAACTCCTTTCTGTCAGCAATTGCTTTCTCTGGAATAGCCTCAATCATATGTCCCACGAGAACTCGTGCGTGGTTGATGGATAACTCTGTTGAGGCAATTATCAAGGCGTCGATTACCAGTCCCTGGATATGATCCACTTGTGGCTGACTATACATATACATTGCGTATTCCACAATCTCGTTCTCTGCCTTACGCTGTTCATTTTTTACCACCTTCAACATTCCGTAAACACGCTTAGCTGCTGACGATCTATTCTTTGCTGTGATAGGTCCGTGAGCGTGAATTGCGTCAAGTAACGCCTGTGATATTGCTTTCTCGATGCGCGATCTGTTTGCTAGATATAGAGCATTCATACCATCCTCCTGAATTCTACTACCCATACCCAGGGATTGACTTCCCAAGAGTATCCTCGCTTAGCATTAATAGAGTCCCAGAGCACTATGAAATCTTCTGTCTGTTCATGCCACCCATCATTTCGGTGTGATGAAAGATAGGCGTCGCAGTCAAGACAATGCTCAATACCTTCCCAAAAAACCTCGTGTTCTTGAATATCTTGCACCGTCTCTACCCTTACATTTACAACCTCCAGCGTGATGCGTGAGGCCCAGCGGGGCATGTGGATGGAGGGTCTCCAGTGACCCCCGTAGTCATGCCAGTTGTGAATACCTGCTGGACTGAAGTTATTGGACAAGTTGTCAGCTCGATAGTGTATATAGTGCCTAGCTCTGTCTGGTTCTATCTTACCATCAATATCGTTCCGAGAGGCGAATGTCTCTCTTACCCAGAGGCGGTCGCCTGGTTGACCATAGGGGCACCTTATGGGTATACACTCCGCGTGATCTAACTCCCAATGGACGACGATGAATCCCCCGCCCTCCCGCATAATAGAGAAGTGTCCCTTTGGAATGTGGTTGTACTCGAAAACACTCTGCGGCAACGCTCTTGGTAGCCTTACTATCCGCCTAGTCTGGGTTTTCTTGCCCGCCAAGATAGCCCTCACCATCTCGGCATTGAAGATAATTGGTCTCTCTTTCATATCGCTACCCTCCTACTATCCTAGAATAGATCTCGTCTTCTTTCCAGTTCAGCAGTCGGCTAGCTTCCTGCTCTATCTGCACCCGCCTATCCCCACTATAGAGCTGCGCACTCTGTGTCATGGCATTGACAAGTCCAAAGAGGGACCTGTAGCAGCTTGGCTCTGACACTATCACTCCCATCATTGCTGCCTGGAACTCCTGTGACAGAGAACGACGTTGGATAATACGCTCTATAACGGACTCTATATCTGAGATAGCTTCAGAAGCACTTGCTGCTAAGCGATCCATTAGATCGTCTGCGAGATCCAGTGAGTCAGTGATAGCGAGGGTCAGTTTCTCTGATACCTCTTCTGGCTCGAGCCTTCCTCTATGTACCTTCTTAAACAGTTGCTTCCCCTTCCCCCACGCCATGAGGCCGTTCTCGCATACGAGGCGAAAGACGAGAGCGTAACAGACGATGCTTCTGACTCCTACCTCTGAGTTGCCTATTCTGAAGCCACCCTCTAGTCCGCCGAGGTCTGGACGAGAGATCCCTGGAAAGGTAACGTCGATCCAGAGCGATCTATCGTCAAGGAAATGTCTTCGGATAGTGTGAGGAGTTCCATTACTCTCTAGCCCAGAGAGGACAGAAGAGAGCGTTGCAACGAGGTGCTTGTTATCGTACCTCATGAAGTCATCTGAGAGAATAGCGCGAATGTACTTACCCTTGCCCCTAACAAGAGCTTTCTCTTGTCTAGCGCAGAGGTAGTAATTGAGGGCTTTATGACGGAGGTATAAGGGGGACTTACTGACAAAGGGCCCACCCTTATTCGGTATGACTCTCTGACAGAGCTGCCTGAGAGCATGGTCTGTGATGGAGAGGTGCCCTTTACCCTTCGTACGCTTACCTTTCGTACGGTAGAAGCGGCCATGAGAGTCCATGCGGAGGTTGCTTAACTTCTCTACCACGTCCCACTTATTCTTATCATCTGCTGTGATTGCGTTGTGTACTGTACTGATATCCATCGTACGCTCCTTGTTATGTAATGTACGTTCCTTAATAAGAATCAGGGTAGCTATAATAGCTACCCTAGATAATTGCTTACCCTGACTAAGTAGTCAGGGTTATAAAGGAGAAAACATGAAAAGGAGTGGACGAGAACACTCCTTAGTCACCAATGTACTGGAGCTCAAACCAGTAACTGAAGCGTCCCGGAACATTGACAGGTCTCCATGATCCTATTCCAGATCCGCAGTATTCATTCCCAAGATCGAGCCTTATGTTCTCGACGACGAGCTCTCCATTGATGAAGAGATCGAACACGCTTGGTATCCCAAAGTGCATCCACTCGAGGTAACCGTTCTCGTCCGTGAGGCCGTAGATATTCTTATGGTCATAAGCTCGACCACGAGAAGCTACAGTGTCGAAGCCAACCTCTGTTTCGTAAACTCCCTTGCCTTCCTTACCCAGTATCATTACATAGAAGTTCCTGAGCCCAGGGCGATTCTCGCAAGCGGACAACTTGTGCTGCTTCATCTCCCAGTTGAAGTCTACAAGAACGGGTGCGTTATGAGTGACGACAGACCAGCCCGATAGCTCTGGGCTTAAGTTCGCGGTGACACTGAGTCTAACCCAGTAAGCAGAGATGCCATTGATCGTCGTCATCTTCCAGACACGAGCGGAAGGGGTGATGGCTATCCTGCCATCACGGTTGAGAGTACAGTAAGAGAAATGGGTTTTATCAAATACGCTCTTCTCCCAAGAGGAGCCAGATGGATACGCAGCGACGAGTGTAGACGGGTTAGTGTTCGGGATGTCTATTACTACCTCGAGTCCTCTCCAGGGGAGATTAGAGCCAATGAAGGTATAGTCTCCCTTTTCTCTTGGGATAGGGATTCCGAGTAGGGAGTCAGGAAGGGACTCTACCTCTCCGTTACGAGGCTGGTACAGTGTGTAGAACACTGGATCTGGATCCCACTCCCCTCGCCAGTAGGATTGTGCTGCGGCTGCTTGCGAAGGGACTGCTGGGGCTGCTTGCTGACGGATGCGGTCTAGTATGCTCATACTGCCTCCTAATGTGGAGAAAAGATTATGTAAGGTAGATTATAGCTATTCCCCTCCATTGTACCACGAAACTTATTTCTTGTCAAGTTGGCAGAAGACTAGACATAAAGAGAATCCCTATCACTCTTTATGTCTAGTCTATTATACACTGGCTCCTTGCTACCTTCTAGTACCCTTAAGGTACTGGTTTAGCATCGCTAAATCATATCTCCGGTGCCCTCCTGGAGTCCTATAGGGCCTTAGGTCTCCTGACCTCTCTATCTTGCTTAGGGTGAACCGGCTCACGTGGAGATACTTAGCAGCTTCTTTAGCAGTCATCTTAGGCTTAAGCTCCTCGACCTTCTTCTTACGGAAGAATCCCATTCCTTCTTCACCTCCTCTCTATCTGTACGATAATGAATCTAGCTCTCTACTGTATCCTCGTCACGGGGATGAACTCTCGATCTAGCCCTAGCTCCTCCATCAGCCAGTCGAACGCTTCTTCTTGAGTTAAGCCTGAGGCGATAATGGGTGACGGAGCTCTAGCAAGTAACGGACCAATCCCGCTAGGGAGGTCTTGTAAGGCGGCCTCGATCTCTGTGTCCCAGATAATAACAGAGGAGTCTGGGACAACTTCGAGAACGAAGCGGTTACTGCCGTTTACACTGTACATTCTATTACTCATAAGGTATCTCCTGTATCACTGACCCAGTCAGTGCTGCTGTGAAGGGGTTTACCACTCATCGCCCTCGCAGCAAGCTCCTGAAAGGCGAGGTCTGCTTCCTCGAACCCCGCCTCCTCTAGGAGGTCTGTCTCTTCTAGCTCTGCCCCCTCTTCTAATAGACGGAGAAGCTCTTCGAGGCTGAGGCTCGAGGTATTACGTGAGCTAGAGGCGAGATGTATGCCATCTATACTACCTTTCTTAACTGACATCGAAGTACTCCGTCATTACTGACAAGAGATGATCGTAGTCGCCAGACATTGCTTCGTCCATTACCTCGCGGATCTTCTCCTTAGGCCATCCTGCTTCTCTAGCTGCTCTCTGAGCTCTATCTAGAACAGCGAGAGCGTTTGCATCTAGTCCTGCGAGTTGAAGATTAGGTTTCTCTGTGCTGTCTTCCATGCAATCTATTCCTCCTTTACGCAACAAAATCTCTAACGCTCATTGCATACCAGTCCTTCCACAACTGCAAGCGCTCGTCGTTTACCTTCGTACGCTGTGCCCAAGCATCGTGATACTCTCTAGCTGAGTCTTTGCGTTCTACATAAGCATTGACCTTGTTGAGAACAGCGATAACTTCATCTGTTCCTTTATATCCATGCCCGTGCCAATCGCCCCAAGTATACTGTGGGAAGCGTAGCTCTAGCCATTTACGCACTGGGCGAACTTCTGCTCTCTGGTAAGCGTAAGCTTCATTCATCCGTTTATTAGCGCGGCGCTCACGGACACGATACGCTGGAGTTAGGTATCTTCCTCTATTATCACTAACTCCATCCAGTAGGGCAATGGCGCATAGCACCTTCAGGTGCCCCGTACTCATTATTGGCCTGCTTGACCAGCCAGGCCAACGCTTGTTCAGCTTCTCGATATACTTTGTAGCATATTGTGGATACCTTCGTGCTTCATCTGTGAATACAGTGAAACCGTCACCGATAAGTTGACTAATTGCTTCACAGGAAGCAACGTTTGCCTGGAAGCTAGACAGTCCATCCAGCTTCGCTCGTCGCAAGCCACGCCATATCAGTTTCTTAGGTATTGGAAAACGCTGACGGTCTTGTAGTATGATGTGCCTGATAGACCCTAGAACTTCAGGTACACTACTAGACAGCGGAACTATAGCACAAGGAGTGTCTTTACCGACTAACGCTCCCCATTTGAATATGCCGCTTAAGAAATCGTCCTTCCAACGAGTATGCCTTATTACTCTCCAGAAAGGTCTAGTTACAGAAGCTATAACATCGGCAGCTTGTACGATAGCGTCGTTGTAACTATCTCGCATACTGTTCATGCTATTTGCATCACTCATTACTTAATTCTCCCTTCTTCTTCCTCTTCGAGAGAGGCACTAACTTCCTCTATTTCTCCACTAACCCACTTGTGCCTTGCATAATCCATACCACCAGATCGCACGAGCTCCTCTGCTTCCCCAAGAGAGGAAGCTTCTACGTAATAGGTATACGTATGGAACTCCTTCTCGTAGGTTTCTACACAGTAGGTAATGAGTGACTCCTCTTTATCATCCTTCGCTTCTTCCCTGTATAGGGAATAGCCCTCTCTCTTTTCTACGAGAGAGTAGTTAGACAGACTACTAAGGCAGCCGTCAACGATGACTGGTAGGAAGTCCTCTGAGTCAAGTATAGCTCCCATCTCAGAGAAAGTTAACTCGACTTCCTTATCGCAGTCCTCACTCTCGCATTCACAGTAAAAGTTTACCTCATCCATCTTTCTCCTCCCTTCTGAATATAGGTATAAGCAGGGAGTACCTCCCTGCCTTTACCATTGCGACGACAATCTCTCCGTCCCTTGGACGAGAGTTATTCCCTGTACCAACTCTATGCAGAGGAGCAGTGTAGCCATGCACTTCCGCTGTCTCCGCTATAGATTGGCACTCCTTACTACAGTAGATAGTAGGAACAGAGTCATTGCTCATTCCTTCCTCCTTTTTGGAGTTGCAACTCCACTGCCTCCACACTTGGAGCAGGTCTCTCTTCCATAGCGGCGTCCCTTGGAGTTGTAGACAGGAGTCTTCCCTGATCCACCACAGTTAGGGCATTTCTCTGCTCGATGACCTAGTTTTAGCTTAGTCATTCCCTTCCACCTCCTCTCTTATCTTAGATACTATATCTCTAAAGAGCTCCTCGTAGAAGCTGATTAGTTCCTCTAGCTCCTCTGTTCTCCTTGCAGCGTAGAGATAAGCGGGGCTAGGATCATTATCTGCACGGAGAATGTCTGCTATCTTAGCGTCCATCTCAGGGTAAGTTTCCATAGTCACGGGCTCCCTTTTCTAGTTGTAGTTGCAGAGACACCTCGCAGTCGGCGTTGCGTAACAGTGGCGACTGTCATGCGATACCAACGTGTAACGAGCCCCTGTCTATCAGTTGGATCATCTTCAAATACAACCTTATGTACTAGCCCGCAGTCACAGCAGGCTATGAGGGCACTCACGCCCTTGTATATAAGTTTAGCCTCCCCGTCACGAAGAGGGGGATATACTCCTTTAGCTTCCATGAGATTTCCTCTTCTGCTTCTTTATCCAGCCATCTGTACTCATGAACGCTATATCATCCCTCGTGATGAACACTGCGCCCCCACCGAATGAATCAGTCCTTGGCTTACTGCAGGTATTTGCCCAGGAGAACGTGATGGACTGGCCTGGCCTGAATAGAAGGAAGCTCTGGAGCATATTAGCAAGGGCATCTATATTGCTACCACCGAGGTCATCGTGGAGCCAGAGGGAGCACAAGTCGTTGCGAGTCCCAAAGAGACAGTCAGGGAGATAGCTACCCTCTTCGTCTTTCTCTGCTTCTTCTATCCAGAGCTCTAGCCAGGCTCTTTCTTTAGGAGTAATATTCTCTATCTCGAAAGAGTACTGTGTGTAATAGTCAGCCACTGTCTACCTCCTCCATTTCCTTTGTCAATATCAGACCACATTCTTCCCACTGCGCTGCTAGCATTGCTATGTGCGAGATGTCTCTCGCTGAATACCCCTTCTTGTACCATGCGCTGAAGATGGGGATCAGAGCGTCGAGTATCTCAGTGTCTAGCTTCATCCCTTCAGTGGTGAAGCGATCGTCCTCCTCTCGAAAGAGTAGTTTAGCACTCATCCTACCTCCTCTTCTACCTCTTTACAAGATAGCACTTTCTCAAAGATGTCACCGTCTCCTGGATGCTCGTGGTGATCGTAGGCGACAAAGCCTTGGATAATCATCTGGCTAGCTTCAAACTCGCTTTTTGCATCGACAGTGTAATGCGCCCTAGTCTCAAAGTACTCCAACGTCTCTATCTGAAACGTTCTGATCTTAGACATTGCCTCAGTCTCCTTCCTGTGTTATAAACCTACCATCATTCTCTACAGCTTCCCCAGTAGCTACATCCCCTGCCTTCTCCACTGTCCAAGTCTCTGAGGCCAGACAGCGGGAGTACTCGAACCAGTCCTCTATAATGTAGCCCTCACCGTCGAGCACTTTCTGCTTCGCAAGGGTAGGGGTGCCTGCTTCTACCTCTACTGGTTGATTCCAAATCTCCTTGACGCCGACAATGTACTTAGGCACCTCTATCACCTCCCTCCCTCTCTATTGGTTCTACTACCCCTTCAGGACTAGCTTGTCCCCACTCGTAGGCTTCCTTACAAGTTCTACAGAGGGATATCGTGGCCCCAGAGTCGTGGTGGCTTACGACGTGCGTCGCCTCGGCCTCGCAAGGGTCGTTTGAGCAGTATGTATCTTCACTCTTTACATACTGCTTAAACACCTCTATAGCATTATAGAATGCTGTGAAGCTCGCGCCCTCTGGACATGCCTTGCCAACTATATTGTTACTGTCGATGTTCTGAATGTTGCATAACCACTCGTAGGCTTTCTGTATAGCTATTACAGCTTCTTTAGTCTTCATTTTTCTCCTTTATATTAGGATTCGGCTTGTACTCTGGAACCTTCTCCAGGAACTCTACGACATAGTGCTTACCTCCTCTCATCTCGTCTCTCATCCCTACCATATACCCCTTCGGTATAGGGCGAGGGACAGAGATGATGAATCTTCTCCACCAGTTACTACCTTGCATATCGTTACTCCTGATCTTTTCTTCGGCAAAAGAGACATCCCTGTTCGAGTTCAAAGCTCATGAGCCAGAATGGTAAGGACTTGATATTCTCCCACTGTATCTCTGATGGCTTAAACTCTGCGGTCTGCGACCCACAATTAGAGCAAAACAGGTACACGGACTGGTCTTCCTGTCCATCAGTTGTACAGATTAACACCGCACCAAAAGTAGCTTCCTCGTTCAGTGTATCTGTTAGTATGCCATTGTCCATGATATGTTTCACTATACGCTCGGCCTGACGGTGAAGCTCGCTCTGAGTCGCTGGGCCATCAATCTCGAATGTAAAGTGCATAGCTTTCCTGTGCATAATACTTTACCTCCCTTCTGTTATATATCCAATGTCGCCTCTAGTCAAATTGGTATATGAGGTTGCATGTCTGACATTCTATCTCCATTGTCCCCGTATCCCACACGAGCCAGTCTACTCTATCCTCTCCGCAGCGCGGGCATCCTTCCCCTTCTGCTACAGTTGCTACCTCTATCACGAGGAAGGACGTGGGGCCATCATAAGGGTCAGGCCAGCTCTCTGGCTCGCATAGGTCAATGGCTTCCTTCTCACTCCTTGCTTGAACCCCTTCCCAGCTAGTGAAGGGAGTCATTAGGTAGACATCATACCTCCTCATCTTTTACTTCTCTCCTCCTCTGCTTGTGGTAGCATTATCTCCTCTACCTCTTCAATAGCGATTACTAGTCGTCTACACTTCTCTGCAGCAAGGGTAAGCTCCTGGTCTATAGAAGTATACCTGGCATATGAGTAGCCTCTGCCGATCCAATACCAATTGTCTCCCAAGAGCTTCTTAGCATCTTTCTCTAACTGGCGCACTTGCTGCATCATTGTTCTGTGCTTCTCAGCTAGTTGGTTGAGCACTAATATAGTCATTCCTCTCCTTTCTATACTTCAGTCTGTACTTCAGTCTACACTTCAGTCTATACTTAAGGCTAAGCTGATGATGTCTGTCATCAACTATTCCAGAAGGAGCAGCTCAATCTCAAAGAGTTGGGGCCAGAGCTTGCCGGTTACGAATAGTCGGTCGGTATCGGCGTCATAGGCAATGCCGTTGAGAACATCTACTGGCTCACTATGATCCTCCGGACTCAAAATCCCCGCCAGGTCAATCCATCCGATCACTTCACCGGTGTCCGGTGCGATCCTGGCGATATGGTCCGTTTGCCACACGTTGGCGTAGATCTCTCCCTGAACGCATTCCAGTTCGTTGAGCCTGGTCACCGGCCCATCCTCGCCGTATACTTCGATACGACCGATTTCCTCGAAAGTTCCAGGGTCCCAGAAACGAAGGATGGAAGTACCATCGCTCATGATCAGGTGCTTCCTATCGTGTGTGATGCCCCAGCCTTCGGTTGGATAGCGGAACTCTTCCAGCAGCTCAAAGCTGCTCCTGTCGTAGACAAAACCGACACCGGATTCCCAGGTCAATTGGAAGATTCTCTCCCCGAAGATAGTTACGCCCTCGCCAAACAGTTGGTCTGGCAGCTTGTGCTTTTGCAGGACATCTCCGCTCACCAATTCCACTCTGCGCAACGTGGAATGTCCCTGTAGCCCCGTCCCTTCATACAGAGCCCCGTTCTCGAAAGCCAGCCCCTGGGTGAAAGCGTTTCGGTCATGGGGGTAGGTGTTGACGACTCTATACTCGTACTTAGTCATAGCTTCTCGCCTCCTCTCTATTATCTACTTACTCTTCTTCTTCCGCTCGCCGCTGGCACTCAACGGCCTGGACTCCGCTGAGTACTAGCAGCCAGAGGGCAATGAATAGGTCTTCGGGCTAGAAGTATTGCAGGCTTCTAGCCTCGTTAGTAAGTACTGTATTGTTACTAGCGGCTATTTCTGTACTGGCAGCTCTGGTAGCTTCACGGGCAACCAGAAGCCGTCAGCACCTTCTGCCTTGTAGAGGAAATGGCCATTGGTAATATACATCGGCTTGCCAGTGCTGTCGAGGGCTACTTCAACATAGTGTAGCTCAGGAGTATGGTCATCCCTCCAGCCTCTCCAGCACCACCCGTAGAACCAGTAGTATCCTGGCTCCGTAGGCCAGTCCTTTGACCAGAGCGGCTTCCCCTCATTATGCATCCCTTCTACATGACAGCTGATGCAGCTGTCGTCAGTGCTAGAGCTAGGCATTCATCCTCCTCCCTCGTTACTTCTCTAACTACATATTCACTCATTACTGGAGCCACCGTCTCTTCTGCTATCTCTTCTATAGGTTCCTCTACTACCTCCTTGTGACACTTCAGACACAAGGGGTAGTTGTCAAACCACTTGACACCTGATTCTTCCCAGATGTCTTCTTCGCAGAGGCAACATGTACTTGCTGGTGCAAGCTCTGCG